>Ga0209125_1000514_pt1 | contig 48730 bp, 30 predicted proteins | sample BarGraIncub1131A_FD_184503 | JGI IMG/M metagenome (GOLD analysis project Ga0209125, IMG submission 184503) | Arctic peat soil microbial communities from Barrow, Alaska - Barrow Graham LP Incubations 11-31A (SPAdes) (version 2) | ecosystem: Environmental > Terrestrial > Soil > Wetlands > Peat... | reverse complement strand
AACAGCTCCATCGTGAACCCCAACATAGCAACGTTGGGGTTCACGATGAGACCGCTCACCGCCAACCTACAAAAAACAACAGACGGTGTTGAACTGTTCCCCGTTATTTCAAGCTGGGCTGGGTACTAGGGGTGAGTTATGTTTATCGGAGTCGCAGCCATTAACTGCACTGGAGGACAAAGATGGGAATAAACACGGAGGATTTCAGGGTGCGGGAAGGAGAAAAGGTAACGCTGAAAAAACTACCCACGGTTGTTAAACCCTTTTACCAGTCGAAGCAGGAGTACCAGGAACTCCTCGAAGAACATACCCAGCAGTTAAGCGAACTCCAGAGTCTTCTCTATGCAAACAACTGTTACGCTTTGCTGGTGATCTTTCAGGCGATGGACGCTGCGGGAAAAGACGGAGCCATCAAGCATGTGATGTCGGGCGTCAATCCTCAAGGCACCGAAGTCCACAGTTTCACGCACCCGTCTGCAGAGGAACTGGATCACGACTTTCTCTGGCGCACCTCATGCCGTCTGCCGGAACGAGGCCGGATCGGCATCTTCAACCGTTCCTACTACGAAGAAGTGCTCATCGTTCGCGTGCATCATGAGATCCTGGGCGCAGAGGGGTTGCCGGACAAACTGCTCGACGAGAAGACAGTTTGGCATGATCGGTACCGCTCCATTTTGGACCTGGAGAACCATCTGCATCGTAACGGCACCCGCGTTATCAAGTTCTTTCTCCATATATCAAAGGAAGAGCAGCGCCAGCGCTTTCTGCAGCGCATCGATAATCCTGAGAAGAACTGGAAGTTCAGTGCGGATGACATTAAGGAGAGGGGGCTCTGGAAGCAGTACCAGGATGCCTACGAAAAATGCCTGACCGCCACCAGCAGCAAGGAAGCGCCATGGTACGTGGTGCCGGCCGATGACAAGAAAAACGCCCGGCTGATCATCTCCCGGGTCATTGCCGACTCACTCCGCGACCTCAAGATGAGTTATCCGGAAACCACAGAGGAGCGCCGCAAGGAATTGCAGGCTATTCGGACCATGCTGGAGAGTGAGGGATGAAAAGACAGGTAGGCTCTTCTTTATCCAATTGCCGGTAAACGTGGGTAAATGAAGACCCGAATCGTGTCTGCGCCCGGCCCAAATTGCAGGGCAATAAAAAAGGCGGCCTATTCGGCCGCCTTTTCCTTGGCAAAGCGTCAGCGGGTGATATTGCGCCCGATCACAAGTCCTATGATTAACAAAATGACAGCGCATGCGAGGAAGAGGTAGAACAGCAGCTTAGCAACGCCTGCGGCCGCCGAAGCCAGACCGGCGAAGCCAAAAAATGCCGCGATGATTGATATGACAAAAAAGATAAGTGCCCATCGTAACATGACCGATCACCTCCTCAGGTTTCAGTCCGGGCGCACTTTCCGTCGCGCCATGTCACCTAGCCGCACAGCGTAGGTGCGGCCCCGATTCCGGCGGCTTGCTGATTAATACCGATTTGCTGGAGGAGCTCATTTCAGTTTCATGGGTTTTTTGCAGCACGTCGCTTCGATTTCGCAGGCGTCGCTGCAGGTTTTTGACTTACACTCCTTGGTTACGGTCAACTCGACTTGGCAATCTTTAGTTGCACAAACCAGCACGTCACCCTCGTGTACTTTCATAGCCGGCTCTCCTTTGATTGGTTATTTACAATAAAAGCATACCGGTTTTCCAGGTTTGGCGCAATGCCCAAAGCCTCCACGCAGCGGGGGATGGTATTATCCCTGGGATTTCTCCAGATTTTCAATGCAACGCTCGATGTCGATGCCAGGCCCGAGCGCCCCCTGAAACAGGTCTCCCACGCGCTCGATCCGGGATGGCATTGTTTTGATAGTAAACTGGCGGGGGTCCAGTCCGGGCTTTACTTCTTCCCACGATAGCGGGGCGGAGACTGTGGCACCCGGCCGGGGACGTATGCTGTACGGCGCAGCCACTGTCTGTCCTTTCCTATTCTGTAGGAAATCGAGATAGACTCTTTGCTGCCGTTTGCGGGGATCTCGCGTCATGCTGGTAAAATCGGGAACTTTGTGGTTCACCAGGGTTGCCACGAGCCGCGCAAAGTTGCCGGCCGTGTCATAGTCGTATTGGGAACCGAGCGGAAGGTAGATGTGCATGCCGGTGGCACCGGAGGTCTTGGGAAAGCCGATTGCCCCCACTCTGTCAAGCACCTCGCGTACTGCAAGCGCCGCGTCGATCACCTTGCCAAACGCGATGTCCTCAGGATCGAGATCGATCACCAGATAATCAGGAAATTCCAGGTTCTGCAGGCGCGAAAGCCAGGGATTGATCTCGATGCAGCCGAGGTTCGCCATATAAACAAGCGTCGCCTCATCCTGGCAGATGAGAAACTTGATATTCTTTTTGTTGGAGCTCGAATAGATCTCTTTGGTCGTCATCCAGTCAGGGGGGAGCTCGCCAGACTCTTTCTGGAAGAAGCCCTTTTCTGCAATGCCTTCCGGGGTACGGTACAGCGATTCGGGGCGGTCTTTCAAATACGGCAGGATGACTGCGGCCATCTGCCTGTAGTAGTCGACCACGTCCCCCTTGGTGTATCCTTCCTCAGGCCAGAACAGTTTGTCCAGGTTGGTCAGCTTGAGCTTGCTTCCGCCTATGATTACCTCTTGATCTTTCAATCTGCCGGCCGTTCCGGCGTCTTTTTGCGGGGCCTCTTCGCTCTTTATCGCTTCGGCTTTTTCCAGTCCACTGGAAGATATTTCCCTGACAACCGTCGCCGGATCTTTGTCGTCTCTTAGTCCCAAAAAAACCGGCTGGCGCATCAGCTTTTCATCGGTCCATTCCGAAAACGTCACCTCGCAGACCAGGACCGGTCGTACCCACGTGATCTGCATGTCCGATTTCACTTTCCTGGTGAAAGGCGACTGCGCCTGAACCAGTGGCTGCAGCATCCCGTCAATCTCTTTCAGGAGCTGATCGTCAAAGCCTCCTCCACTGAACCCGATAGGGACCAGTTCCCTGTTGTCATAGGCTCCCAGCACCAGTGTGCCGAAATACTTTCTGCTTCCTCTCGGTTCCGTGAATCCGCAGATGATCGCTTCCTGCTGAAGTCGTATCTTTATTTTCAGCCAATCCTGGCTTCTTCTTCCGGTTTGATACCGGCTGCTGCTTTTCTTGGCTATGATCCCTTCCAGGTTGTTAGTACGGGCCAGTTCGAAAAAATCCCTGCCGTACTGCGCGATGTGGTCGTTGTATCGGATTTCAGGAAGTTCAGGCAGCAGATCCCGGAGCATATCTTTCCGGGTGAGCAGAGGAAGATTGCGCAGATCTTGGCCGTTGAGATAGAGCAGGTCGAAAACGAAATACGAGATATCGCCCCGACCGCTGCGCAGATGATTCTGCAGCAACTGAAAATGAGATCTCCCCTTATCGTCCAGTGCGACCAACTCTCCGTCTAAAACCGCCTCTCCGGGTATCGATTCCAGGGAGCGCGCTACCGAGTGGAATTGCCTGCTGAAGGAGATGTTGTTCCGGGAATAAAGTTGGACACGTCCATTCTCTATTTCGGCTATGGCACGATAGCCGTCCTGCTTGATTTCGAAGATCCATTCGGGGTCATCGAAAGGTTCATCGATCAATGTGGCAAGCATCGGTTTAACATCATGGGGCATTTCGGCTGTGAGACCCGTGGCACCAGTTTTTCCAGCGGGAGCGCTTTTTGGGGCAGATTTCCCGTCCCTTTCCTTTAGGGCGTTATCAAGCACGGCATCGCTTACGACTGACCGATTGTCCTCGGTGACGTCTTCCGGGGTGGCCCAGGCATCCTTTTTTTTCAAAAGCAGCCAGGAATTGTCCTTGGCCGCCTTTATCCTGACCAGGGCGAATTCTCCTTTCAGCTTGTGTCCCTCCAGGACAAATTTCACGTCCCCCTTGGAAAATCCTTCCCGGATCATCTTTTCGCTCGACTCCCTGTCATTGGTCCCGGGGGCATGGTAGGCGCCTTCGTCCCAGATCAGTACAGTTCCTGCCCCGTAATTGCCCTTGGGGATGACCCCTTCGAAATTCCGATACTCATAAGGATGGTCCTCGACCAGTATGGCAAGCCGCTTCACCGAAGGGTCAAGCGAAGGACCCTTGGGAATTGCCCAGCTCTTGAGAACTCCGTCGAGTTCGAGTCTGAAATCGTAATGCAGGTGCGAGGCGGCGTGCTTTTGAACCACGAACCGCAGTTCGTTGCCGTGCACTTTGGTCTTAGCGGAAGGCTCAGGAGTCTTGGTCAAATCCCTTTTCTTCTCGTATTCTTCCAGGCTCATCTCAAGAACGCCCCTTATGACTGACTTCCGCGGTTGGCATCCGGAAAGTCTACCATAGATCAGCGATGGCTCTATAACTGTTCAGGATCCGACGCCTGTTGCCTTGATGGCTCCCCTTGGATACCGGTAAAGGATCTCTCAAAATAAACGATTGTGTCGGGGCACCCCGTGCGGGTGCCCTATCTTGTTTCACACCCCCCGCCATAATGGCGCTTGATGCCGATGCTGCTGCCTTTCATCTCCCGATAACTGCAAGACCCTGATTTATGACACCTTACGGCGGATGGCTTTCGCCTTCCGGTCTGCGCCGGGCCTCTGCCTCGATGAGCACCTCCTTCTGGGTGCTTCAAACGTGGAGTGCCTGCTGACAGATCTGTCCTGAAGCTCATTGACATGAGCCAATGGTAAAGTATCTTTAATAGTATTTTCAACAATCTGTTGCCGGCAAGCTGCAGAGTTTCGCACGATAGCGGAGGTTATCTATGGAGGCAACTGCCTGGCAGTTCGATCTGGGTGCGAACGTCGTCAAAGGCGTAGGAACACGCTTCAGGGTCTGGGCTCCCAAGGCGCAAAGGGTATCTGTTCACATCGCATCTGGTAAGGCGGCCGGTACCTATCTCCTGCAGCAGGAAATAAAAGGGTACTACTCCGGGACGATCCCGGGGGTTGCCGACGGCGATCGCTATTTCTATCAGCCCGATGACGGGCCAGTGCGCCCGGATCCCGTATCTCGTTTCCAGCCCGACGGCGTGCACGAGGCGTCGCAGGTGGTCGATCCCCGGCTCTTCGCCTGGCACGATGACGGCTGGGGCGGAATCGCCCTGGAGAGGTACGTAATCTACGAACTCCACGTCGGTACTTTCACCCGGCCCGGGACCTTCGAGGCGGTGATCCCCTTTCTGGACTACCTGGTGGCGCTCGGGATCACCGCTGTAGAGCTCATGCCGGTGTCCCAGTTCGCCGGGGACCGCGGCTGGGGCTACGACGGCGTCTGCCAGTTCGCGCCCCAAAACAGCTATGGCGGCCCCGGCGGCCTGAAGCAGCTGGTAAACGCCTGTCACCGCAAGGGGCTCGCGGTGGTCCTGGATGTGGTCTACAACCACTTCGGCCCGGAAGGAAACCATATCGGGGACTTCGGCTACTATTTTTCCGACAAGTACCGCACACCCTGGGGCAGCGCCATGAACTTCGACGGGCCCCAAAGCGATCCGGTGCGGGAATTCTTCATCGGCAACGCCCTGTACTGGATCGATGAGTTCCACATGGACTCACTGCGCCTGGACGCCGTCGACTTGATTATGGATCAGCGCGCCCGGCACTTTCTGCAAGAAATAACCGAAACAGTGCATCGCCACCGAGAGCAGCAGGGAAGGCAGATTTACCTTTTCGCTGAAAACGACACCAACGACATGCGGCTGATAAACCCGGTGAAGGTCGGAGGCTACGGCATCGACGCCCAGTGGTGTGACAATTTCCACCATGCGCTGCGCGCCCTGCTCACCGGAGAGACCACGGGGTACTACGAGGATTTCGGCCAGTTCAGCCAGCTGGTCAAGGCCTATACCGATGGCTTCGTCTACACCGGCGAGTATTCGACCTACCGCCAACGCTGCCACGGCGGGCCCTCGGGGGATCGGCCCACCTACCAGTTTGTCGTCTTCTCCCAAAATCACGACCAGGTCGGCAACAGGAAGTGCGGCGACCGTTTGAGCGCGGTGCAGGCGTTGGAAAAGCTGCTGCTCGCCGCAGGCGTGGTGATCCTCTCCCCCTATCTCCCCCTTCTTTTCATGGGGGAAGAATATGGCGAGAAAGCACCCTTCCATTATTTCGTGGGCTATTCCGACCCCGATATCATCGCGGCGGTACGCAAGGGGAAAAATGAAGAGCATGCCTCCGGCGTCTGCGATGGACCGATTCCCGACCCAGAGGCCGAGTCGGTCTTTTGGGAATCAAAGATCGACCTGAGCCTGAAGAGGGAGGGGGAGCAGGCGCTCATCCTGGAGTTTTACCGGCAACTGCTGTCACTGCGCAAGAGGCTGCCGGCCCTGCAGGTTTTCCGAAGGGAGCAGATGGAGGTGGTCGGCTGGCAGGGGCAAAAGGTCCTGACCATCCAAAGGGAGGCCGAGGATAGCGCCGTCGTCTGCCTCTTCAGCTTCAGTAACACCCAGGAGCAGGTGGTCCTCAATCTGCCGGCCGGCAACTGGGAAAAACTACTCGATTCGTCGGCGCAGCACTGGAGAGGTCCGGGAGAGGTCGCACCCGCAAGCGTAGCCGCGGCAGAGGGGGGAAGCAGCAACCCGCTTTCCATCAACCCGTTCAGCCTGCTGGTATATTCCCGCAGCAAATAGGAGGAGGTCATGGAACAAAATCAGGAGCGCTATGTCTGTGTGCACGGTCATTTCTACCAACCGCCGCGGGAAAACCCCTGGCTGGAAGCGGTGGAGATTCAGGACTCCGCAGCGCCCTACCATGACTGGAACGAGCGCATCACCGCCGAGTGCTATGCCTCCAATGCCGCCTCGCGCGTGCTGGACGGTGAGGGGCGCGTTGTGGACATCGTCAGCAATTACGCCAAGATGAGTTTCAACTTCGGGCCCACGGTGCTCTCCTGGATGGAGAAGGCGGCACCCGAAGTGTACCAGGCGATCCTGGACGCGGACCGGCAGAGCCTTGAGTGGCGCTCGGGTCACGGCGCGGCGATTGCCCAGGTCTATAACCACATCATCATGCCCCTGGCCAACTCCCGCGACAAGCGCACCCAGATAATCTGGGGGATCAAGGACTTCGAGAGCCGCTTCAAGCGTTTTCCCGAGGCGATGTGGCTCGCGGAAACCGCCGTAGACCTGGAGACCCTCGATATCCTGGCGGAGCAGGGGATGAAGTACGCCATTCTCGCACCGCACCAGGCCGCGCGTTTCAGGAAAATCGGGGAAGAGCAGTGGACCGAGGGGTCCATCGACCCGTCCCGGGGGTACCTGTGCAATCTCCCCTCAAAGCGCAGCATAGCGCTCTTTTTCTATGACGGGCCGATCTCGCAGGCGCTTGCCTTCGAAAACCTCCTCTCCAACGGGGATACCCTCGCCGAGCGGTTGTTGGCCGGCTTTTCCGAGGACCGGGAGGGGCCGCAACTGGTTCATATCGCAACCGACGGCGAGACCTACGGCCATCACCAAAAATTCGGCGACATGGCGCTCGCCTCGGCCTTCGCCCAGATCGAGTCCAACAACCTGGCCCGGATCACCAATTACGGCGAGTTTCTCGAGTTGTGTCCGCCCACCTTCGAGGCAGAAATCCAGGAACGGACGGCCTGGAGCTGTACCCACGGGGTGGAGCGCTGGAACAGCGACTGCGGCTGCAACTCGGGCGGGTATCCGGATTGGAACCAGCAGTGGCGCGCCCCGCTGCGCGCCGCGCTGGACTGGCTCAGAGACCGTCTCGCGGTCGGCTTCGAACAGAAGGGCCAGGCATTCTTCAAGGACCCCTGGCAGGCGAGGGATGCCTATATCGAGGTGGTTCTCAACCGGGAAATGGAGCAGGCGGAAACGTTCTTGACGCAGCATGCTTTCAGGGTGCTCGATACGGCGGAGAAGGTAACCGCGCTGAAGCTCCTGGAACTGCAGCGCCACGCCATGCTGATGTACACGAGCTGCGGCTGGTTCTTTGACGAGCTCTCGGGGCTCGAGACGGTGCAGGTCATCGACTACGCCTCTCGCGCGCTGCAGCTGGCTGAGGGGATCGTGGATCATGGTATCGAAAAAGCCTTCTTGGAGAGGCTTGAGAAGGCCAAGAGCAACATCCCGGAGCATAAGGACGGGTCCAACATCTACCAGCATTTCGTGCTTCCGACCCGGCTGGACCTCGTCAAGGTCGGCGCCCATTTCGCCTTCAGCTCGCTCTTCGAAGAGTATGAAGAGCACGCCAAGATCCACTGCTATGCGGTCGCCAAGGAAGATTACACGAAAATCGTGACGCAGGAGGCGTCAATCGCCATGGGACGCATCCACGTCGCCTCGGAGGTCACCGAGGAAGCCGCGCGTCTGATTTTTTGCGTCGTTCGTTTCGGCAGCCACGACTTCAAAGGGGGCGTCTCAACCCTCAGCGATGCGGCGGCCTACGCCTCCATGAAGGAGGAAATGAGCGCGGCCTTCGACAAGGGACTCTTTACCGAAATGATCGGCCTGATGGACAAGTATTTCGGTACCCACAGCTACTCCCTCTCCAATCTCTTCCGGGACGAGCAACGAAAGATCCTCAACCTGATCATCGAGAATAACATGGCGGAATGCGTTGAATCGTATCAGAGACTGTTCGAGCACGGCCGCTCCCTGATGGAATTCGTCCAGGAGACCTGGATGGCCGTGCCGAAGATGTTTCTTCTCGCGGTGCAACCGGCCTTGAGCGCCGCGCTGAAAAATGCCCTCACCCAGGAGGAAATCGACACCGACGCGGTTCAAAGGATCGTCGATCACATCAGGAAATGGCAGGTGAGGGTAGATATGCCCGAAACCGAATTTTTCCTGAGATGCCACATGGAGGAGCTCACGCGCGCACTGACAAGGGATCCATCGGACCTGAAGCTCATGACAAGGATCGACAAACTGATGGAGATCCTGAAGTCCATTCCCATAGACATCGTACTGTGGCAGATGCAAAACGACTATTACCTATTGGCAAAGACCACCTACCGTGAGTATCTCGCCAAGGAGCGAAGCGGTGAGGATGGGGCCGTATGGCTGGAAGCCTTCAGAAAACTGGGCGAAAGGTTCTATTTCAATCTCGACGCGGTACTGTCGGAGTAATAAACCGGAGGGAGCATGGGACAGGAAGCAATGCCGAGCGCGAGAATCCCCTCCGCCACCTACCGACTCCAGTTCAACGCCCAGTTCACTTTTTCCTCTGCCCGGGAGATCGTCAGCTATCTCTTTGAACTGGGGATCAGCGACGTTTACGCTTCCTCCTACCTGGCGGCCAAGCAAGGGAGTATTCACGGCTACGACGTGGTAAACCAGACGATCCTGAACCGGGAAGTGGGAACCGCAGAAACCTACCAGGGATGGGTCGAGGAACTGCAGCGCTTTTCCATGGGGCAGATCCTCGACTTCGTCCCGAACCACATGTGCATAGAAAGCACGGAGAACATCTGGTGGATGGACGTGCTGGAAAATGGCCCGAGTTCCGCCTACGCGCACTTCTTCGATATCGACTGGGAGCCGGTGAAAAAGGAGCTGACCGGCAAGGTGCTGCTCCCTTTTCTGGGGGACCAGTACGGACGGGTGCTCGAAAAGGGTGAACTGCGCCTCGCCTTCCAGGACGGGGCCTTCACCGTTGACTGTTCCGGCGTCCAGATACCCCTGGAGCCGAAGAGCTATCTGCAGATCCTCGGGCATCGCCCGGAGCGCCTGCAGGCGCTGCTTCCCGCCGAGGTCCCCCCGCTTCTGGAGCTGTTAAGCATCATCACCTCCCTGCAGCACCTTCCCGGCGCAACGGAGCAGGACCCCGGGCTGCGGGAGGAGCGCCACCGCGAGAAGGAGATCGTCAAGAAGCGCCTGTCCCGGCTCTGCCTGGAGAGTCCGGAAATCGCGGGATTCATAGCGGAAAACGTGGCCATATTCAACGGGACCAAGGGGGAGCCGCACAGCTTCGACCTGCTCGACGGGCTCCTGCGGGTACAGGTCTACCGCCTTTCCTACTGGCGGGTGGCGACCGATGAGATAAATTACCGGAGGTTTTTCGACATCAACGGGCTCGCCGCCATCAGGATGGAGGACCCGGCCGTATACGAGCAGACCCACCAGCTCCTGTTCCGGCTCATCAGGGAGAAAAAGGTGACGGGGGTGAGGATCGACCACGTGGACGGCCTCTACGATCCACTCACCTACCTGTGCAACCTGCAGAAAAGCTGCTATCTGCAACTTGCCTCGGCCGAGACGGCTCGCGCCCCCGAAGCCTTTAGTCCCGAGGCGCAGCGGCAGGATACCGGGCGTTGTGAGAGGGAGTACAGCGAGGCGATGGAGCAAAAGCCGACCTACCGCCCTTTTTATGCCGTGGTCGAGAAGATCCTCATGAAAGGCGAGCAGCTCCCGAAGGAGTGGCCGGTCTTCGGCAGCACCGGCTACGACTTCCTGAACCAGGTAAACGGCGTCTTTGTGGATACCGAAAACGCGAAGGCCTTCGACCGTATCTATGACCGGTTCGTCGGCTATGGTGCCGATTTTGCTGAACTGGTCTATGAGAAAAAGAAGCTCGTGATGCAGGTCTCACTCTCCGGTGAGGTAAACACGCTGGGGAACCGCCTCAACTCCATCGCCGAGCAGGACCGGCTGACCCGTGACTTCACCCTGAACAGCCTGGTGCGCGCCATAAGCGAGGTGGTCGCCTGCTTTCCGGTGTACCGGACCTACGTGATTGCGGATGCGGTGCGGGAGAAGGACGTCCAGTACATCGAGGCCGCGGTGGCCAGGGCAAAGCGCAAGAACCCCGCCATGAACGCCTCCATTTTCGATTTCCTGCGCGGCGTGCTGCTGCTCAGGTTCCCGGAGCAGGCAAAGGAGAGTGACAGGTCGGCCTGGCTTGATTTCGCCATGCATTTCCAGCAGATCACCGGTCCCGTCATGGCAAAAGGACTGGAAGACACGGCCTTTTACGTCTACAACCGCCTGGTTTCGCTGAACGACGTGGGCGGCATGCCGGGGCGCTTCGGCATGCCGCTGGAGGTCTTCCACGGCCAGAACCTGGAGCGGATCAAAACCTTCCCTCACGCCATGATCGCCTCGGCCACCCATGACTCCAAACGCGGCGAGGACGTACGGGCGCGCATCGACGCCCTGTCGGAGATCCCGGAGCTGTGGCGGAAAGCGCTGGGGAAATGGAGCCGGCTGAACCAGAAAAAGGGGCAGCTCCTGGACGGGCAGAGGGTGCCGGACCGAAACGAGGAGTATCTGCTGTATCAGACCCTGATCGGCGCCTGGCCCGCCCTGGAGATGGACCGGGAAGGGCGGGAGCGCTTCCGGGGCAGGATCAGGGAGTACCTGATCAAGGCGGCCCGGGAAGCCAAGGTGAACACCAGCTGGATCAGCCCGAATGGGGCCTACGAAGGGGCGCTGACCGCCTTTTGCGATGCCGTGACGGCCGAGGGCCCCAACGCCTTTCTGGAGGAGTTCATTCCCTTCCAGAAGACTATCGCCCGCTTCGGCATTTTCAGCTCCCTTTCCCAATCCCTTCTGAAGATGGCCTCGCCGGGCGTTCCCGATTTTTATCAGGGAACCGAGTTCTGGGATCTGACGCTGGTGGATCCCGACAACCGCAGGCCGGTTGATTATCAGGTGCGGATGGAAGCGCTGGCGGGGCTCAAGGCGCGCGAGGCGGAGATCGGCCCCAGGGCGCTCTTCGGGGAACTGTTGGGAAGCAAGGAGGACGGCCGGATCAAACTCTACCTGGTCTTCAGGGTGCTCAACTACCGCAGGGAGCACCGGAACCTCTTTGACCACGGCGATTATCTGCCGCTGGAGGCGCAAGGCTCCAAGGCCAGGAATCTGTGCGCCTTCGCGCGCAGGGGGGACGGCAAGAGCGTGATTGCGGCAGTCCCGAGGTTCCTGGCAACGCTGGCGCCCGAGCCGGGGCAGGTCCCCCTGGGCGAGGAGGTCTGGCTGGACAGCTTCCTTGTCGTGCCGGAAGCAACAGTGCGGCAGTACCGGAATATCGTGACCGGGGAGCAGCTGCAGGTCGTCAGGCACGCAGGTTACCCGGCGATTCCCCTGGCGCAGCTCTTCAAGAGCGCACCGGTTGCCCTGCTTGAGGCGGTTGGGGCAGGGGCTGGGGACTGGGAATGAACAAAATAACATTACTCTAAACACCAAGAGGCATAATGGAACTTATTGAACGAATCCTGAACTTTGTTGACCTCCCGCGGATGTTCCCCGATCCTTTCGCCACCTTCGAAGAGCCGATCCGCTATGAGATATTCAGCGCGGAGCGCCTGGAGGAGCACGGGGAAAGCCTCGCGGCCAAACAGACGGTCATGAAGGACCCGCGCCGGGGACGCAAGCTCGCGCCTCGCGTTCAGAAAAACGGCCGGGTTCTCCTGGCGTCGTACCACACCGTCGCCGAATCGGTCCGGGAACAGCGGGCCATCACGCCGGCAGCGGAATGGCTTCTCGACAACTTTCACCTGGTTGACGAGCAGTTGCGGGATATACGGGACGACCTCCCTGCCGGGTATTACCGGGAACTCCCGAAACTCGCCGGCGGTCCGCTCAAGGATTACCCCCGCGTCTACGAACTCGCCTGGTCCTTTGTCGCCCATACGGACAGCCGCTTCGACCCGGAGCTGCTGATCCGTTTCCTTCGCGCGTACCAGCACATCCAGCCGCTTACCATCGGCGAGCTGTGGGCCGTTCCCATCACCCTCCGCATCGTGCTCATCGAGAATCTGCGCCGCATCGCGGTCCGCATCGTCGGGTCGGAAAGGGCGCGCCGTGAAGCGGACCGGATCGCCGACGACCTGCTCGGTATCAGCGGCCGCTCGTTGGACGCCGCCAGGGATGCCATGCAGGGTATGGGAAGTCCGCTCCCCATGGCCTTCGCCGTGCATCTGGTACAGCGGCTGCGCAACCAGGGAGCCGAGGCCGCCCTCGCCGTGCAGTGGCTGGCGGAAAGGCTGGCGGAACAGGGAACGTCCCCCGACGAAGCCGTCCTTCTGGAACACAGCCTCCAGTCGGCTGCCAACGTGACGGTACGTAACATCATCACGGGGATGCGGCTTATCTCCGCCTATTCCTGGAACGACTTCTTCGAAGAGGTCAGCCTGGTGGACGAGGTCTTACGCGCCGATTCCCTCTTTGCAGAGATGGATTTCGTCACCCGCGATCGTTACCGGCAGGGGCTCGAAGAGTTGGCAAAGGGAGCGCGGCGCCAGGAACTGGAGGTCGCCCGGCTTGTCATCGCCAAGACTGAGGACGCTCGCATACATGTCGGCAAGAGCGAGGAGGCGGCCGACTGGCGCCGCATGGATCCCGGCTATTATCTGATCTCCAAGGGACGGCCGGCCTTCGAGGCAGAGATCGGCTTTCGCCCGTCGCTGCGACGCAGAGCCCTGCGCAACTACATCGCCCATGCGGCACCGGCCTATTTCGGCTCCGTCGCGCTTGCGACCCTTCTCCTGGCGGCCTTTCCCCTGCTGGCAACCGTTCGGGCGGAGGTGGCGCCGGCCTGGCTCTGCCTGCTCGGCATACTGGCGCTTCTCCCCGCCTCCGACATGGCGGTCATGCTGATAAACCGTTTCCTGACCGCGCAGATCGGGCCGCGCCACCTGCCGCGGCTCGAACTTGCCGGCGGAATCCCCTCCACGTTGCGGACCTTCGTGGCCGTGCCGACCTTTCTCGTCAACGAAGCCGAGACCAAAGAGCAGATCGGGCTCCTCGAAGTGCACTACCTGGCGAATCCGGACGGCGACGTCCGCTTTGCACTCCTGACCGACTGGCCCGACGCGGACGCTGAAATCCTCCCCGGCGACGCCGAGCTTCTCAGCTTCGCAGCCCTGCGCATCGAGCATCTCAATGCGCTCCACGGGCCTGCACCGGATGGAGGCCAGCGGTTTTTCCTCCTGCACCGGAAACGCATCTGGAACGAGTGTGAAGGAAAATGGATGGGATGGGAGCGGAAACGGGGAAAGCTCCACGAATTCAACCGCCTGCTGCGAGGAGCAGGGGATACCAGCTTCGTTCCCGTCAACGGCTCCCCCCCGGCGGTCCCGGCCAATGTCCGCTATGTCATCACCCTCGACGCGGACACCAGGCTGCCGATCAAAACGGTCAGCGAACTCGTCGGCTCCATGGCCCACCCGCTGAACCTCCCCCGCTTCGACGAGCGCACGGGGCGCGTGGTCGAAGGTTACGGGGTACTCCAACCGCGCATCGTCCCGTCGTTTCCCGCCCGCCGTGACCGCACCGTCTATCACCTTCTCTTCGCCGGGCCATGCGGCGTGGACCCCTACGCATGCGCAGTTTCGGACGTCTATCAGGACCTCTTCGGGGAAGGGTCCTACACCGGCAAGGGGATCTACGACGTGGGCGCCTTCGAGACCTCCCTGGCGGGGCGCGTGCCGGAAAACTCCGTCCTGAGCCATGACCTTTTCGAGGGGTCCTTTGCCCGCTGCGGCCTGGCAAGCGACATCACGTTGTTCGAGGAGTTCCCCTCCCACGCGGAGGTCGCCGATTCCCGCCATCACCGCTGGGCCAGGGGGGACTGGCAGCTGCTCCCCTGGATTTTCGGGAGATGGGGCAAGGATATCCCCCTCATCGCCCGCTGGAAGATGATCGACAACCTGCGGCGCACCTTCTCCGCGCCGGGAATGCTGATGCTCCTCCTTTTGTCCTGGCTCGTCCCCGGCGCTCCGCGCTGGGCCTGGGGCGGGCTGGTCCTGGCGGATCTCGCCTTCCCGGCATTTCTCTCGCTCATCGCCGGCCTGCTGCCGCGCCGGCTCGGCATTTCCAAGAGAAACCACCTGCGTGCGGTGCTGGGCGACCTTCTCCTGGGCGCCGGGCACACGGCCGTCTCCCTGACGCTCCTCGCCCATCAGGCGTGGCTGATGCTGGATGCCGTCTGCCGCACCCTCGTGCGCATCTTCATCACCCGCCGCCATCTCCTCCAGTGGGTGACCGCCGCCCATGCGAAAAGAAACTCGCTGCACTCGTCCGGTTGCTTTTGCCGGCGGATGCTCGGCGCGGAGATCATCGCCTTCGTTTCTTTGCTCCTGGTCGCCCTCCTCTCCCCCGGAGCGCTCCCCTTCGCCTGCGCATTCCTCCTCCTCTGGCTCGCCTCTCCCTTCGTCGCGCGGCGGATCAGCATGCCCCCCGCGACCAAGCCGACCGAGATCCTGCAGGCCGAAGACGTGCAGCTCCTCCGCCTGACCGCGCGGCGGACCTGGCGCTTCTTCACCACCTTCGTGACCGCCGAGGATCACTGGCTCCCCCCCGACAATTTCCAGGAAGAGCCGCATCCGGTGGTCGCCCACCGCAGCTCGCCAACCAATTTCGGACTGTATCTCCTCTCGGTGGTCGCGGCCCGTGATTTCGGCTGGATCGGCCTGTCCGCCGCGGCGCAGAGACTGGAAGACAGCCTGGAGACGCTGGAGAGCCTCCCGCGTTTCCGGGGGCATTTTTATAACTGGTACGAAACCCAGGAACTGCGCACGCTCGAACCGAAGTACATCTCGTCCGTCGACAGCGGCAATCTCGCCGGTCACCTCATCGCGCTCTCCCAGGCGTGCCAGGAGATGGCAGAGCTCCCGATCCTCTCCCCCGCCGCACGGTCCGGCATCGGCGACAGCGCGCGCCTGCTATGCCTTGCCCTGCAGGAGCTCGGAAACGACGCGGATCTGCGGCGCCTGCTCGAAATTGTTGAGGAGCTAAGGGCGCGCAGGGGCGATGCGCCGGCCTATTTCACGGCCGAGGCCTCATTCTGGGACTCGCTGGAGGCCGAAACGGAAGCTGCCGTCGCCGGGGTCCGGGCGGCAGCGGGAGAAACCGGAGCGGGAGGAGCGGGCGAGGCGGCTGCCTGGGCGGGACTTCTTCTGGACGACATCGGAAGCCACCGGCGCGACATCGATCTGCTCCTCCCCTGGGCGCGGCTGATGGGAAAAGGGATACCGGCCGGGAAGGTCCCCGCAGAGGGGGAACAGGATCTCTGGAACGGCATCCACCACCTCCTCGCGCCCGGCGCCACGTTGACGCGCATGCCCGCCATCTGCGACGCCGCTCTCGGGAAGCTCCTGCGGCTCCAGGCCCTCGCCAGTGACCAGGAGCGGGGCGCGGATCTCGACACCCTGATCGAGGCTTTTCAAGCGTCACGAAAGAGGTGCGGCATGCTGAAGGAACGGCTCGACGGGATCGCCGGGAGGGCGCGGCGACTCTTCGACGAGATGGATTTCAGCTTCCTCTTCGACCCGGGGTGCCGGCTCTTTTCCATCGGCTACCGCGCCGATGACGGCCACCTCGACCCGAGCTTCTATGACCTCCTCGCCTCGGAAGCGCGTCTCACGAGCTTCATTGCCGTCGCCAAGGGGGAAGCCCCCCCTTCCCACTGGTTCCGGCTCAGCCGGGCGCTGGTCCCGGTGGAAAAGAGCGCGGCCCTGGTCTCGTGGTCCGGCTCCATGTTCGAGTACCTGATGCCCTCCCTGATCATGCGCTCACCGCTCGGCAGCCTGCTGGACCGGACCTGCCGGTGCGCCGTCGCGCGCCAGATAAGCTACGGGGCGGAGAACGGCGTGCCGTGGGGGATATCCGAATCGGCCTACAACACGCGCGACCTCTCCTTTACCTACCAGTACACGGCCTTCGGCATCCCCGGCCTGGGGCTTAAGCGCGGCCTCGGCCAGGACCTCGTCATCGCCCCCTACGCCACGTCGCTGGCGGCGATGTACGCCCCCGCCGCTGCGGCGCGCAACCTCAGACGGCTCGAAAAAGCAGGGGGGCGCGGCCCTTACAGCTTCTACGAGGCCCTGGATTTTACCCGCGCCCGGCTCCCCGACGGGACCAGCGTCGCCGTTATCAGGGCGTACATGGCGCATCACCAGGGGATGTCGCTGGTGGCCCTGGGCAACGTCATCCACGAGGGGATCATGCGGCGCCGCTTCCACCGGGAGCCGATCATCCATGCGGCCGAGCTCCTCCTCCAGGAAAGGATGCCCCGCGATGTCGGCGTTGCCCGCCCGCTCGCCGACCAGGTCCAGACCGCCAGGGTCTGGGAGGCGGTCCAGCCGGTGCTGCGCCGCTTCCACACGCCGTATCACCGTCTCCCTTCGACCCACCTCCTCTCCAACGGCCGCTATTCCGTCATGGTCACCGCCGCCGGCTCCGGCTACAGCCGCTGGCGGGACATCGCCGTCACGCGCTGGCGCGAGGACGTGACCCGGGACGCCTGGGGGAGCTATATTTTCCTGCGGGACACGGAAAGCGGGGCGGTCTGGTCCGCAGCCTACCAGCCGACCGGTTCGGAGCCCAAGCAGTACGAGGTGACCTTCGCCGAGGACAGGGCGCGCATCATCCGGCGCAACGGGACCCTGAACACGGTCCTGGAGATCATCCTGTCGACGGAGGACGACGCCGAGCTGCGCCGCCTTTCCATCACCAACAAAGGGACGCTCCCCCGGGAAATCGAGGTCACCTCCTACGCCGAGGTCGTCCTCGCCCCCCAGAGCGCCGACATCGCCCATCCGGCCTTCTCCAACCTCTTCGTCCGGACGGAATATCACCTCGAGGTCACGGGGCTTCTGGCCGCCCGCCGCCCCCGCTCCGCCGATGACCCCCCCGTCTGGGCCGCCCATGTGGTCGCCCTGGAGGGGGGAAGTATCGGCGGCATCGAGTACGAAACCGACCGGATGCGTTTCCTCGGGCGGGGCCAGACGATCCGCAGGCCGGTTTCCATCATGGACGGGCGCCACCTGTCCAACACGGTCGGTCCCGTCCTCGACCCGATCTTCAGCCTGCGCGCCAGGGTGCGGGTCGCCCCCGGAACGACTACCCACGTCACCTTCTCGACCATGGTCGCCGTGTCCCGTGAGGCGACCCTACTGCTTGCCGACAAGTACCACGACCCGGCCTCCTTCGAGCGGGCCTCCACCCTCGTATGGACCCATGCCCAGATCCAGCTCCACTACCTGGGGATCGAGCGGGGCGAGGCCCACCTCTTCCAGCATCTGGCCAACCGCCTCCTCTATACGGACCCCGCCATGCGCCCCCGCGACGAGTTCCTGAAACTGAGCGGCCTGAACGTCACGGGTCTCTGGAAATTCGGGATATCGGGGGATTACCCCATGGTCCTCGTGCGCATCGACGATGTCGACGACAGGGGGATCGTCCGTCAGCTGCTGCGTGCCCATGAGTACTGGCGCTTGAAGTTCCTGGCGGTGGACCTGGTCATCCTGAACGAAAAAGAGGCCTCTTACATCCAGGAGTTGCAGCACTCCCTGGAACAAATGGTGAGCACGAGCCTTGCCGGAGGGCGTGCCCTGCAGGAAAGCCGCGGCAGGGTCTTCGTCCTGCGCGCCGACCTGCTGAGCCTCGACGAGCGCCTGCTCCTGCAGACCGCCGCCCGCGCCGTGCTCGCCGCCAGGGACGGGAGCCTGACCGAACAGGTCATGCGGATGCGCCGTCAGGAGCAGCGGACGGTCCATCCGGCGCGCCGCCAGTTCCCGCGGCACCCCGCTCAGGAGACCGCTCTGGAAACGCCTCCGCTGGAGTTCTTCAACGGCCTCGGGGGGTTTGCCGATGAGGGGCGGGAATACGTCATCGTTGTCGGCCAGGGGCAGCAGACGCCGGCCCCCTGGATAAACGTCATCGCCAATGAATCCTTCGGCTTCCAGGTCTCCGAGTCGGGCGCGGGGTACACCTGGGCCGTCAACAGCCGCGAAAACCAGCTCACTCCCTGGTCCAACGACCCGGTGTCCGACACCCCCGGCGAGGCCTTTTATATCCGCGACCGCGACAGCGGCGCTACCTGGAGCCCGACCCCCCTGCCGATACGGGTCGAAAGCGCCACCTACATCGCCCGGCACGGCCAGGGATACAGCAGCTTCGAACACCTCTCCCACGGCGTCCGGAGCGAACTGACGCAGTTCGTCACCCTGGCCGACCCGGTAAAGATTTCCCTCCTTGCCCTGGAGAACCGTTCCGCGGAGCTGCGCAGGCTCTCCGTGACCGCCTACCTCGAATGGGTCCTCGGCTTCACGCGCACGGTCTCCGCACCCTACATCATCACCGAAATGGACAGCGAAACCGGGGCGATGTTCGCCAGAAACCCGTGGAATGCCGAATTCGGCAGCAGGATCGCTTTCGTCGATTTCGGCGGGCGCCAGACGGCATGGACCGCTGACCGGGTGGAATTCGTCGGGCGCAACGGGACCCTGGAGCAGCCGGCGGGACTCATTGGGGACACGGTGCTAAGCGGCAGGACAGGAGCCGGTCTTGACCCGTGCAGCGCGCTGCAGACGTCTTTCGAACTGGCACCGGGCGAGCGGGTAGAGCTGGTTCTCTTCCTGGGACAGGCCAAAGACAGGGATTGCGCCCGCGAGTTGATCAGGCGCCGGCGCACGGCCGACCCCCGGCAAGAGCTGGCGGCAGTCCGTGACAACTGGGAGCGGCTGCTCGGCAAGGTCCAGGTGAAAACGCCCGACCGGTCCATGGACATCATGCTGAACCGCTGGTTCCTCTACCAGACCCTTGCCTGCCGCTTTTGGGCCCGGTCGGCGTTCTACCAGGCGGGCGGCGCCTACGGGTTCCGCGACCAGCTCCAGGACTGCATGGCTCTCGTCGTGACCGACCCCTCCCTGGCCCGCGCGCATATCGTCAGGGCCAGCGAGCACCAGTTCCCGGAAGGAGATGTGCAGCACTGGTGGCACCCCCCGCTGGGGCGTGGGGTACGCACCCATTTTTCCGACGATCTCGTCTGGCTTCCTTACACCGTTGCCAATTACCTTGCGGTGACCGGAGACGCGAGCGTCCTCGACGAAAACACGCACTTTCTGGAGGGGGAAGCGATCCCCCCTGAACGCGAAGACGTCTATTTCGAGCCACGCGTCTCGCAGGAGTCGGCAACGGTCTACGAGCACTGCGCACGGGCCCTCGACCTCCGCCTGACAACGGGGGAGCACGGCCTGCCGCTGATGGGGACAGGGGACTGGAACGACGGGATGAACCGCGTCGGCCACGAAGGGCGCGGCGAAAGTGTCTGGCTCGCCTGGTTCCTCCATGCCGCTCTTTCTCTATTCTTCCCGGTGGCGGCCGGGCGGGGCGACCAGGAACGTGCGGAAAAGTGGCGCGCGCACGCGGCCCGTTTAAAGGAGGCCCTGGAAAAAGAAGCGTGGGACGGCGCCTGGTACCGGCGCGCCTACTATGACGACGGAACGCCGCTCGGTTCGGCGTCCGGGACCGAATGCCGCATCGACTCCATCGCCCAGAGCTGGGGGGTCATCTCCGGAGCGGCGGACCCGGACCGGGCCAGCCGGGCGATGACGGCGGTCGATGAGTACCTGATCAGACCGGGAGACGAACTCGTCCTCCTCTTCACCCCCCCCTTCGATAAGACGCCCCTCGACCCGGGCTACATCAAGGGGTACCTTCCGGGCACCCGTGAAAACGGCGGTCAGTATACCCACGCCGCCGCATGGAACGTGATCGCCTTTGCCATGCTGGGCAACGGGGAGAAGGCCCATGAACTTTTGGCCATGATCAATCCGGTGAACCACGCAGCCAACCGGACCGGCATGCATCGCTTCAAGGTGGAGCCTTACGTGGCGGTGGCGGACGTCTACTCGGAACCACCCCACATAGGGAGGGGGGGATGGAGTTGGTATACCGGCTCATCGGGCTGGCTCTACCGGGCAGGGATAGAGTGGATCCTGGGGCTTGCCGTGCGCGGGGAGAACCTGATCCTTGATCCGTGCATCCCCCGCGCCTGGCAGGGCTTTACCGTCAGCTACCGGCACGGGACGGCGCGCTATGAGATAACCGTTGCAAACCCGAATGGAGTAATGAAAGGGATCGCCAGACTCGAACTGGACGGAGAGCCCCTGCCCACAGTGCAAAAGAGCGTGCCACTGAAGGATGACGGGAGGGAGCATCTGGTGAAAGTTGAAATGGGATAACATTAATAGGAAGCACCGATTACCTATCGCACCTCACGGGATAAAAGGATACCAATGGAAGGCAGAGAGCGCATTGTCATAGAGGGGGTAACCCCGCAAGTCGACTGCGGCCGCTACCCGGTGAAGCGGGTGGCCGGCGAAAACCTCGTGGTAGAGGCCGACATCTTCAGTGACGGACATGACGAGGTGGCCGCCGCCTTGCTCTACCGCAGGAAGGGGGACGAGGTCTGGCAGGAGGTCACCATGCGGCGCCTTGACAACGACCGCTGGCAAGGCGCCTTTCCCCTGGATGAACCGGGCGTCTATCACTACACGCTGGTCGGCTGGGTCGACCATTTCCTGAGCTGGCAAAAGGACCTGCAGAAGAAGGCCGATGCCGGCCAGGATCTCGCCGTCGACCTCTTGATCGGCGTGGGGATGATCGAGAAGGCGGCCCAGGAGGCCTCGGGCGAAGTTGCCGCGAGGCTTCGTCTGGCTGGAGCCGCCCTGGGCAAGGGAGCGGACCGGCAACGGGCGGTCGCTATCGGCTCGGACCGGGAGCTTGCCGGCCTGATCAGCGCAGCCAGCGCCAGAGGGGTCGCCACCAAGTACCACCAGGAACTCTCGGTGACCGTGGACAGGAAAAGGGCGCTTTTCGGCTCCTGGTACGAGCTCTTTCCCCGCTCCTGCGGAGCCGCCGGGAAACACGGCAGCCTCAAGGATTGCCTCGCTCTGCTCCCGGAAATTGCGGAAATGGGCTTCGACGTGTTCTACCTCCCCCCCATTCACCCGATCGGCGGCACCAAGCGAAAGGGGAAGGCTAACGCGACGAAGGCAAAGCCGGACGACCCGGGGAGCCCCTGGGCGATCGGCTCCGCCGACGGGGGGCACAAGGCAGTGCACCCGGAATTGGGGAGCCTGGAGGACTTCCGGACGCTGGTCCGGGAAGGAGGAAAACTGGGGGTCGAGATCGCCCTGGACCTCGCCTTCCAGTGCTCCCCCGATCACCCGTATCTGAAGGAGCATCCCGAATGGTTTCTCTGGAGGCCCGACGGCACCGTCCAGTATGCCGAGAACCCGCCCAAAAAGTACCAGGACATCATCCCCTTCAACTTCGAGACCACGACCTGGCGCGAGCTCTGGGAGGAACTGAGAAGCGTGGTCTTTTTCTGGATGGACCAGGGGGTCCTGATCTTCAGGGTGGATAACCCCCACACCAAGCCCTTTGCGTTCTGGGAGTGGCTCATCACGGAGGCGAAACGGAGGTCTCCCGGGGTCATCTTTCTCGCCGAGGCCTTCACCAGGCCCAAGGTGATGTACCGGCTCGCCAAGCTCGGCTTTGACCAGTCGTACAGCTACTTCGCCTGGCGGACCAGCAAGGAGGATCTGACCGGCTACCTGACGGAGCTTACCCGGGGCGAGGTGCGGGAGTACCTGCGCCCCAACTTCTGGCCCAACACACCGGACATCCTGACGGAGTACCTCCAGTTCGGCGGCAGGCCCGCCTTCATGATCCGGCTGGTGCTGGCCGCCACCCTCTCCTCCAGTTACGGCATCTACGGCCCTCCCTTCGAACTCTGCATCGGCGGGGCCGTCCCGGGGACCGAGGAGTACCTGCACGCCGAGAAGTACGAGATCCGCCAGTGGGACCGGGACGCTTCCGGCAACCTGAAGCGCCTCATCGCCACGCTGAACCGGGTGAGGCGGGAGAACGAGGCCCTGCAGAGTACCAATAACCTGCAGTTTTACCAAACGGACAACGACAACGTCCTTTTTTTCGGCAAGTCCTGCGGCGACCGCGGCAGCGCCGTCCTGGTGGCCGTCAACCTGGACCCGTTTCACGCCGCGCAGGCGAAACTCCGCGTCCCGCTCGAGGAGCTCGGCATCGAGCCGGGGCAATCATATCTGGTCCAGGACCTGCTGAGCGGGGACAACTTCATCTGGCTCGGGCCCTGGAACGACCTGCGGCTTGATCCCGCCCTCGCGCCGGCGCGGATCTTCCGGGTCCGGACCTGGCTGCGCAGAGAGTCAGATTTCGACTATTACCTGTAGCAAAAAGGGGCAGAACTATGCCGGCAAGAGGCGAGAAAAATCCGCTCTGGTACAAGGATGCCATCATCTACGAGGTGCACGTCAGGAGCTTTTGCGACAGCAACGGGGACGGCATCGGCGATTTCCGCGGCCTTTCGAGCAAGCTCCCCTACCTGCGCGACCTGGGAGTGACGGCTATCTGGGTGCTCCCCTTTTATCCCTCGCCGCTTCGCGACGACGGCTACGACATCGCGGACTACCGCGGCATTCATCCGGATTACGGGACGCTGCGCGACTTCCAGGACTTCCTGCGCGAGGCCCACCAGCTCGGCATGCGCGTCATCACCGAACTGGTGCTGAACCACACCTCCGACCAGCACCCCTGGTTCCAGAAGGCGCGCCGGTCCAAGCCGGGCTCCCCGGCGCGCGACTTCTACGTCTGGAGCGACACCCCGGACAAGTATCCCGACGCCCGCATCATTTTCAAGGACTTCGAGACCTCCAACTGGGCCAGGGACCCCATCGCCAAGGCCTACTACTGGCACCGCTTCTATGCCCACCAGCCCGATCTCAACTTCGACAACCCGCGGGTGCACCAGGCGATGTTCCGGGTCATCGATTTCTGGCTCGGCATGGGGGTGGACGGCCTCCGGCTCGATGCGGTCCCCTACCTCTTCGAGAGGGAAGGGACCAACTGCGAGAACCTCCCTGAGACCTACGAGTTCCTCAAGAAGCTGCGTGCCTATCTGGACCTGAAATACCCGGACCGCATGCTGCTGGCCGAGGCGAACCAGTGGCCTGAGGACGCGGCATCCTATTTCGGGGGGGGCGCTGCCTGCCACATGGCGTTTCATTTCCCGCTCATGCCCCGCATGTTCATGGCCGTGCAGATGGAGGATTCCTTCCCGATCAGCAACATCCTGCAGCAGACCCCCGCCATCCCGCTAGAGTGCCAATGGGCGCTGTTTCTGCGCAACCATGACGAGCTGACCCTGGAGATGGTGACCGATGAAGAGCGCGACTATATGTACCGCATCTACGCCAGCGACCTCCGGGCCCGCATCAACCTGGGGATCCGGCGCCGGCTCGCCCCGCTGATGGGGAACGACCGGCGCAAGATCGAGCTCATGAACGTGCTCCTCTTCTGCCTGCCGGGGACGCCGATCATCTACTACGGCGACGAGATCGGCATGGGCGACAACTTTTACCTGGGCGACCGCAACGGCGTGCGGACTCCGATGCAGTGGAGTCCCGACCGCAATGCCGGATTTTCGCTCACCAACCCGCAGAAGCTCTATCTTCCGGTGATAATCGATCCCGAGTACCACTTCGAGGCGCTGAACGTCGAGAACCAGGCCAAGAACCCTTCCTCGCTGCTTTGGTGGATGAAGCGGCTGATCGACCTGCGCAAGCGCTTCAAGGCGTTCGGCCTGGGGAGCCTGGAGTTCATTACCCTGGAAAACCCGAAGGTCCTCGGCATGATACGGAAATACGAGGATGAAACCATCTTCGTCTTGATCAACCTCTCCCGCTCTGCCCAGTTTGTGACCATAAACCACCCCCGTTTCACCGGTTCCTATCTCGAGGACATGCTGAGCCGCAACAGGTTTCCCGCCATCAAGGATGCTCCCTACGTGATTCTGGTGGGCCCCTACGGATACCACCTGATGCTGCTGACCGAAGGCGGCGAGAAAGCCGCCTCAGAAGGCGCGTTGCCCGAGCTCTCGGTCGCCGGGCCCTGGGAAAACATCCTGAAAGGGGCGGGTCTGCGCCAGCTCGAGCAGTCGATCCTCCCCGAATACCTGAAGAAATGCCGCTGGTTCCAGGGGAAAGGCCGCACCGTCGCGCGGGTCAGCCTGGTGGAGAAAATCCCCTTCGCCATCGACAGCTCCTCCATCATTGTGACATTTATCGAGGTGAGCTACACCGAGGGAAGCACGGAAACCTACCTGCTGCCGCTGCACTATCTGCCCCAGGAGGGAGGGGGAGACGCCATCCAGAACGGCTATCCCTGGGCTTTCATCAGTTCAATCAGGGTCGATGACCATGGGGGGATCCTCTACGACGGGCTGGCCAACGGGCAGTTCCGGCAGATCCTCTTTGAGCTGATCGCCCGGAGAAGGGGGGTGCGTGCCGGGGGGGGGAGGTTGTCGGGCCGGCCCGGAACGGGATTCGCCGCCCTTCTGGGAGAGAAGCAGCTCCCCCTCGCCTCGCAGGTCGGCAAGTTGGAGCAGAGCAACAGCGCCGTCGTCTACGACAACAGCTTTTTCCTCAAGCTCTACCGGCGCATGGAGGAGGGGGGCCAACCCGAGGTGGAGATCGGCAGGTTTCTCACCGAACGGACCGGTTTCAGCCAGGTGGCGCCCCTGGCGGGGGTGCTGGAATACCGGCGCAGCGGTGCGGAGCCGGTCACTCTCGCCCTCTTGCAGGGCTTCGTCGCCAGCCAGGGGGACGCCTGGACGCTCACGCTGGGCGAGCTGACACAGTTCCTGGATCGGGTGCTGGCGCGCCGGGAGGAGGCCAAGGAGCGGTCGCAGCCCGAGGCAGCCGTGCCACTGGTGCAACCAGATGCCGACGCCGCCGGACTCTCGCCGGGTTTGCTGGAGATGATGGGAGGCTTTTATCCGGAGATGGTGGCGCTCCTGGGCAGGCGCACCGGAGAGTTCCATCTGGCCCTTTGTTCCAGGTACGACGACCCCGCATTCACTCCCGAGCCGTTCGCCCTTTTGTACCAGCGTTCCGTCTATCAGTCCATGCGCAGCCGCGCCAAAAAGGTGTTCGAGCTTTTGCGCAGGAATCTGGAGAAGATCCCGCAGCTGCGCACCGAGGCGGAAGGGCTCCTGGGTCGCGAGCAGGAGATCCTGGCCGTCCTGCAGAAGTTCACGGTAGGCAAATTTTCGGCATGGAAAACGCGCATCCACGGCGACTATCATCTCGGCCAGGTCCTTTATACGGGGAACGATTTCATCATCATAGATTTCGAGGGTGAACCGGTCAAGTCGCTGAGCGAGAGGAGGATAAAGCAGTCTCCCCTGCGGGACGTGGCCGGCATGATGCGCTCTTTTTCCTACGCGGCGTATGCGGTGCTCATGCAGCGCAGTCAAATGCGCGCCGAGGACATCCCGTTTCTCGAGCCGTGGGCGGAGACCTGGTCTCGCTACAACGCCGGTGTCTTCCTCGCCTCCTATCAAAAGATCGTGGCCGGTTCAGGGCTGTTGCCGAAGGAGCCCGAAGATGTAGAAACCATGCTGCAAACCTTCCTGCTCGACAAGGCGATTTACGAGTTGGGCTACGAGCTCAACAATCGACCCGGCTGGGTCTCCATCCCGTTGAGGGGGATCTTGGGACTGCTTAAACCGGAGAGTGTCAGGCCAAAGGGAGAGAACCTCTGAGACGCAGCAATGGAAAGCAGTAGCGCCAATCGGGAAAATAAAAGGGCACCCGCAAGGGGTGCCCCTACCGGATCCGGGGTTTTAAGCGTGTTTTTCGCCAGGCTCTTTTCCTTCCTTTGAACTGTGCTCGATCACCGCGTTGACCACGGCTCCCACCAAAATGACGAACCCGCTGATATACAGCCACAGGAGCAGGATGATGACGGCGCCCAAACTGCCGTAGGTCTTGTCGTAGGAACTGAAATTGTTGATGTAAAAAGAGAAGGCCAGCGATACCAATATCCAGCACGGGATCGCGAAGACCGACCCTGGAGTGATCCATTTCCATTTCTGTTCCACGTCAGGCGTGAAGACATAGACGATCGCCACTGCCAGTGCAAGAAGAAACAGGATCACCGGGATTAGCATCAGGTTCCAGGCTATCCCGAACAAAGGACCGAAATAAAACCTTGCTGCTATCAGATTGCCTATCTTTGCTCCGAACATAAGAAGGGCCAACGCCAGAAGAATCAACAAGGAAAGGGTGATCACCAGGGCAATGGCAGTCAGGCGCACCTTCCAGAACGGCCTCCCTTCCTTCACCTCGTACAGTTTGTTCATGGCCTTCATGATGGAGACGACGGCTTTGGAGGAAGCCCAGAGGGCAAGAAGAAATCCCAGGGAGAGCAGTCCCTGCTTTTTATTCATAAAGAGGGCCCTGATATTGTCCTGGAGCAGATCGAAGACCTGCCCGGGAAGCATTCTCTCGGCGCTGTTCAACACATAGTCCATGAGATGAGGAATGGGAAGGTAGCCGATGGCGGTCGTCAGAAAGAGGAAAAAGGGAAACAGGGCGAAGAGAAAATAAAACGCCATGGCTGCGGCATGTGATGAACAATCCGCTTCGTTCACCTTATGGTAAACCCGTTTGCCCAACTCAAGGTAACCGATGGAGCCTAATTTGAAGTAGCTGCGAATTGAGAACATTGACGACTCCCGGCGCTTGCGCCATAGACCTCCGGACCTGGACCCAGCCGCCACTTTTCAGGCAGCCTCTTTTCTTTTTTGCTTAAGGCTCTCTTTGAGCAGCGCCATCATATCGACCACCTTCGACGGCTGGGGTGGCTTCGCCTGGGGCCTCGGCTCCCGCCCGCGCGCTTTTTCCTCGATGATCCTTTTCAGGTCGTCGAGATAGGTGTCCTTGTACTTGGCGGGATCGAACTTTGTGGTCAGCTGATCGATAAGGGAGAGCGCGAGTTCTACCTCCTGCTCGCGCAGGTTCTCGCCCTTGGGCAATTTCAGCTCGCTTGGGCTCCTGACTTCGTCCTTGAAGCGTATCTCGTTCAAGATAAGGAGGTCGTCCAAGGGCTTGACAACGCCGAGACTCCCTCTGTTCCTCAGCACGTAATTGGCAATGCCGACCTTTCCCGACCTCTTCAGCGCCTCTCTCAGCAGTGCATATGCCTTCGGCCCGGATTTGTCCGGTTCGAGATAGTACGGTTTTTCGAAATACCGCGTGTCGATCTCCTTTTCATCCACGAAATCGATGATGTCGATCAGATGCGTTTTTTCCAGACTCGCGTTCTCGAAGTCCTTGTCGGTAAGCACGATGTATTCACCGTCGATATACTCGTAACCTTTGACAATCTCTTCATAGGGGACTTCCTTGTTATCTTTTTTGCAGACGCGGAGGTATTTTATCGGGCACAAATCACTTTTACGGAGCATGTCGAGATCGAGGGTGTTGCTTTCCGAACCGCTGAAGAGTTTCACCGGGATATTGACGAGCCCAAAGCTGATCGAGCCGGACCAAATCGCTCTCATAATCGTGAACCTCCCCGGGGCACTAAAACCTTCCTCCACCTTTGCGGAATTTTACCACACCAGCCGGCAAATTCTCGTGAATCTGGCGCCGATAGGAACTTCTTCACCGGTTGAGGCTGCGCCCTGCCGGGTAACGTCGTCAGCGCCGCAGCCGGAGGGGAAGAGGGCGTCTCTTCGTAGTTTTTCCTGAAGTGATGGTGCAGCTGCAAGGAATCTTTGAAGATTGACAAAATGCTTTAAGGCTCTACATTGTTAGCGTGCGCCATAAGTCAGTGGCGCTGGAGAGACTCATGGCGGAGAGCGTAGCAGAAAGGTCTCGGGCTAAAAGGCTGTGGGATTCCAGGGGGTTTCGCTGGGGTCTTGGCATACCGGTCGCCCTCGCCCTGGTGCTCTATATCGCGTCCCTTTTCATTGATGAACCTTTGCGCCGCATCACGGAAAAGAAAATAAACCGCGATCTCAAAGGGTATTCGGTCCGGCTGCCGAAGTTACATCTCCAGTTGATAGGCCTCTCCCTGACACTGAAAGGACTGACCGTACAGCAGCAGGCGCATCCCGATCCTCCCATTGCCAACTTCCCCTATCTCAAGGCCAGCATCCACTGGCGCGAGATCCTCTCGGGCCAGCTGGTCGCCGAGTTCCTGCTGGACCAGCCGAAACTGAACATCAACTTGAAGCAACTGCGCAGCGAAGCAGCCAGCCAGGTCTCACTCAAGGAGCGCGGCTGGCAGCAGGCGGTGGAGGACATCTATCCGTTCAAAGTAAACAAATTGACCATCAACGACGCCACCATCACCTATATCGATCAGGACCCGAAACGGCCTCTCGTCCTGAGCCATCTGAACCTCCAGGCCACCAATTTCCGCAACCTCCACCTGCCGGACCAGGTCTATCCCTCCTCGTTCCATCTGGACACGGCGATTTTTGGCACCGGGCACGGCAGTGTCGATGGCAAGGCGAATTTCCTGGGGGAGCCCTATCCCGGCATGAAGGCGAGCCTCAAGCTGGAAAAGATCCCGATTGATTATTTCAAGCCGGTCGTTGCCCGCGCGAACCTCTCCATTCAGGGCGGGGTGCTCCGGGCCTCCGGCAGCGCGGAATATGGGCCCAAGGTGAAAACAGCCCACCTGGAAGACCTGAACATCCAAGGGATGAACATCGATTATATCCATTCGCACCGCACCGCTGGCGCCGAAAAAAAGCGTGCGGCCGTGGTGGGGAAGACGGCCAGGCAGGCTAGCAACAAGCCCGGGCTCTTGATCCGCGCAGATCAGTTGAGCCTGACGGGATGCACCCTGGGTATGGTGAATGAGGATGCCAGCAAACCGTACCGCCTGTTCCTTGCCGATACCGATATCCACCTGAAGAACTTTTCCAACCAGTTTTCCCAGGGACCTGCGACGGCGCGGTTGAAGGCCAAATTCATGGGAAGCGGCATCACGACGGCATCGGCAAATTTCCGGCCCGAGAAAGCGGGACCCGATCTCGATCTCTACGTCAAAATCGAGGATACCCGGCTGACGGCGATGAACGATCTGCTGCGCGCCTATGGGGATTTCGATGTCTCCGGCGGGTCCTTTTCCCTCGTCACCGAGTTACACGTCAAAAATGACGCCATTTCCGGCTATATCAAACCGTTCTTCAAGGAAATCAAGGTCTATGACAGACGCAAGGATAAGGATCGGGGCATCTTTCATCAAATGTACGAGATGCTGGTCGGCGGGGTCGCCAAGCTGCTTGAGAACAGGCCGCGCCAGCAGGTAGCCACCAAGGCAGATATTACAGGGTCGTTGAAAAATCCGGAAATCAGCACCGTGCAGATCATCGCCGAGCTTATCAAGAACGCGTTTTTCAAGGCGATTCTTCCCAGCTTTGAAAAGGAGGTGACCGGAGCAGGCAAGCGCTGAGCAGTCTGAAGCAGAGGCGAGCCGGTGCTGCGTGCCGCGGAAACCGGGGGGGCCGATGGCTTCCCTAATCGCCCGTAAGCTATTGACAAACCGGTGTCTGATGGGAGACTATTAGAATTAATCAATGCCTGGGCCCTTCCGACTGGCAGATCCCGAACGCAGCCTGTCACAAGGCCGTAAGATTCAGGCGGGTGACCAGAACAAGGAGAAATGACCATGTCTAAAAACATCGCAGTTTTTGGAATCTATCGTAGCCGTGAGAATGTTGAGGGGGCGGTGCAGGCACTGAAAAACGCCGACTTCCGCAACACGGATATTTCGGTGCTTTTTTCCGAGAACGTGGGCACCAAAGATTTCGCCCACGAAAAGCACACCAAGCTTCCTGAGGGTTCATCGACAGGCGCCGGGACCGGGGCAGTCATCGGCGGCGCACTGGGCTGGCTTACGGGTATCGGTGCCTTGGCTATCCCGGGTGTCGGTCCTTTTATCGCCGCAGGCCCCATCGTCACGATGCTGGCAGGCATCGGCGCCGGCGGCGTGCTCGGCGGGATAACAGGAGCGCTGGTCGGCATGGGTATCCCTGAATACGAGGCGAAAAGGTACGAGGGACGCATCAAGGAGGGGGGAATCTTGCTCTCCGTGCACTGCGACAACGCCGACTGGAAGAAACGGGCCATGGAGATCCTGAAGCAGACAGGCGCAGGAGATATCGCGTCAGAGGGAGAGGCCAAGGCCGATTTCGCCAGCTCAGAAAGACCGAAGCTCAGAACATGAGCTCGTGCCTGCCCGGATCAAACCATGGCAGGATCCTGCTGGTGCGAAAAAAGGGGCCTCCCCGAAGGGTGGAAAAGCGGCACGCAGTGCGGAACCGGCACATCGGTTGAGGGGCATCACGATGACGACACGCGGTAAGGAAGTTCACAAGGTGGATCCGGGAACCTCTCAGGGAAAAACAGAAGCGGATCTTTTTGATCTGTTGCGGCAAGACCATGCAAAGGCCAGGGACCTCTTTGCCAGGATCGAGAAAACCAGCAAGAAGGAGCTCGGGACCCGACAGGAGGCCTTTTCCGACCTAGAGCAGGAGTTGCTCATTCACATGGAGGCCGAGGAGCGGTTTTTGTACACTGCTCTGGAACAGCATCTGGAATCGCGCGAAAAGGTGCTCGAAAACTACGAGGAACACCTGGTAGCGAGGACGATCATCGGCGCCTTCATCAGCCTGGCCGTCGACGATGAACGCTGGGCGGCCAAATTGAAAGTTCTGTGGGAGCTGATCGGTCGCCACATGGATGAAGAGGAGCATGAGTTGTTCAAGGTGGCAAGCCAGGTGCTGGACAGAGAGCAACTCCAGGGCATCAGCGCCAAGGTGCAGGAGCTGAAGCGCGAGGCGAAGAAAGGTCAAGGGAAGCTGCCATCAGGAAGAGCATAGCGTGTGCCGAGGGGCAAGTCTGCCCGGCAGGCACATCGGAAAGCATGCACTGCTGCAACTTCCTGCAGTGACAACAGGCATACGGTTGGCGCGGCCCTCTTGAAGGAGGAGGCCATGGACCCCAAGAGCAAAGCTGGACAGAAAGGGAGCGAAAGTCACGCAAAGCAACCCGCTCGCCCCGGAACGGAACAAGTTCGCAGTGGAACGAGCATGGAGCGAAGTGAGAGCGAAAAGATTCAAGCCCCGAAAGTAGGTGCGCAGCAAAAACAAAAACAAGGGCAGGTAAAAAGCGGCAAAAAATAGCGAGACAAATGCAGCTAACTAACGAAGAGGGTCGCGCCTTTTAACCCGGTTTTCTCCTTCACTGCAGGCAGAAAGGAAGCCAAAAAACGAGCCTATGTCAGCATCCGGGACTAAGACGATTCTGGCGCTTCATTATCCGCCAGTATTCGTCAGGTCCCGGGACTGGAGGCAGATTTGCCGACACCCCTTGTCCCTTCCGTTTCATCCGATGAAGGTTACCTGCTGAACCCGCCCATTCCCGGCACGACTATTTCCCCCTGTCTCTATTCCGGGCCATCAAGCCTGGCCCTCGAGGAGAAGATCGCCGTAAATCCTTGAGCGGCAAATTAGCCGAGAGTAATAAAAAAGCGTGGTGCAGCGGCACTGTCAGCCCCGGACGCTCACTGGTGGCCGGCTGCTGTCTCATGCCGGGGTAGAGAAGCATGACTCAAAAGGAATCTGTTGCATTATCGGAGGCGTGGTGTTAGTTTAATAAAAAATTCTAACATTGATGTCGGCAGTTGAAACAGTCGCTCCGTTTCGCCCTGACTGCCGAAGGTGGCTCGCCGCCTCCTTGTCATGCCAGGCATCTTTGCCCGTTTCATTCGGATACTCGGAGGCTCAATGCGCCAAGCGGAAATTCTGCTGGTCGAGGATGACAGGGATTGCCAGGAACTGGCACTGAGGGCCCTCAGGAAGGCCGGCTACGACGAGGTGGCCGTTGCGCGTGACGGGGTGGAGGCTCTCGGGATGCTGTTCGGTGAGGGGGGCGGCGCAGGCATGGAAGCGCCGAGCGTCGTGCTGCTGGACTTGAAACTGCCGAGGATCGACGGAATCGGCGTGCTGACGAGAATCCGCGGCGACGAGCGGACCAGGCGGATCAAGGTATTCGCCCTCTCCTGCTCGGAGGACCCCCGGGAGATCGAGGTGTGCCTGCGTCTCGGCGTGGTCGCTGTGCTGCAAAAGCCGCTCGACCCGGCTGCGCTGAGGCGCTGGCTGTCTTGAAACTGTGATCCGTGATGGGGCCTAATAATTGTCATGTGCAATCCGTGATGGGTGACTAAAATCACGCATCACATCTCACGCGTCACGCCCTGCTGGCATCGGGGTCTTCAGCGCGTCCTCGACGATGATCTCAAGCTCGGCGAGCGCGACCTCCTTCAGTCCCAGCAACCGGGCCTCGGCGCTGGCGAACAGCAGCAGCGTCGGATCGCTACGCAGCCCGATGCCGAGCTTGCGGCAGGCGCTATTCACCAGACGGACTACGGCGAGGAGCGTATTGCCCTGGTCCCACACCTCACCCTCGTGCCCCGCCACCACCTCGCAGTAGATCTCCGGCATGTGCCACTGTACCATGAGCCGGTGCCCCTCCTCGACATGCAGGCTCTCCAGCACCTCCGCCAGCACGGCCGGTCCGGCGCCGGCGCTCATCGCCTCATCCCGGCAGATCTCCTCCATCGCCTTCAGCAGAAAAAGTTTGCCGATGTCATGCAGAAGCCCAGCCAGGAAGGCCTCCTGCGCCCGCGCCCCCAAGCCGGCCTTGGCAGCGAGCCACTTGCTCCCGACGGCACAGCAGAAGGCGTGCTTCCAGAGGGTCTGCATGAGCGTGTTGTAGGCGGGGTCCTCGGAACGGTACAGGTCCTGCTGGGTGGTGAGCATCGCCAGGTTGGCCACCTCACGGGAGCCGAGCCTGATGATCGCCTCGCGGATGGTGTTCACCTTGCTGAGCCCCGCGTAGAAGGCGGAGTTGGCGACGCGCAGCACCTGGCTTGCCAGTCCCGGGTCGGCGCTGATCAGCTGGTTTACATCCTCGATGCTGAAATCCGGGCGCGCCAGCACCTGCGTGAGCCGCAGCGCTACGGCATGGAACACCGGGACGCTCAGGGCGCCGGCTGCCAGTCGTGTCTTGACGACGTCGACGATCGAAGTGCCGTGGTTCATGGGTCTTTTTTCCCTCAGGCGCCGGTGGGCGCGGTTAGCTGCCGAGTATCCGCCTCAGTTCGGGAAGGGGACGGGGGTGGCCGATGCGCGGCAGGTCGCGCAGCACCTCCTGGAGGGAGACCAGGCCGCTGGCCGCCTTCACCAGGCCGTCCTCGAAGAGCGAGACCATGCCGGAGGTCTCCATGCTGACGCGGCGAATCTCCGAGGCTGACCGGTTCAGCATGACCGCCTCCTTGACCGTCTCGTTCATGATCAGCAGCTCGAAGATCGCCGTTCTGCCCCGAAAGCCGGTGAAGCGGCACTTCTTGCAGCCCCGCCCCGTCCTGAACTGCGCTCCCGGAAGGTCCTTGGCAGAGTAGCCGAGCCTGCCGTACTCGGCCGGGGACGGGATGTAGGTCTCCGCGCAGTCGTCGCAGACCAGGCGCAGCAGGCGCTGGGCCACCACGCAGACCACGGTCGAGGAGATCAGGTACGGCTCGATCTGCATGTTCATCAGCCGCAACAGCCCCCCGATCGCATCCTCGGTGTGGAAGGTGGTCAGCACCTTGTGGCCGGTGAGGGCCGCCTGGATGGCGGTCTCGGCGGAGAAGGTGTCGCGGATCTCGCCGAGCACGATGATGTCCGGGTCCTGGCGCACGATGTGGCGCAGGGTCTCCTCGAAGGTGACGCCGATCTTCGCGTTGATCGAGCACTGGGAAACCCCCTCGATGACGAACTCGACCGGGTCCTCCGCCGTGACGATGCTGGTGTTGATGTTGTTCAGATGGCTGATGCAGCCGTACAGGGTCGAGGTCTTGCCGCTGCCGGTCGGTCCGGTGATGATCATGACCCCGCTCGGGGTGTCGAGCGCGTCGGCGATGAACTGGTCCAGCATGCGCGGCGCCATGCCGATTTTGCCGATGTCGAGGATCGCCTCCTTCTTGTTCAAAAGCCTCAGCACGATCTTCTCCCCGAAGATGGTGATGAAGAAGGAGACCCGCAGGTCCAGGTTGAAGCCGTGCTGGCGGCTTTCGAAGAGGATGCGCCCGTCCTGGTGGCGGCGCTTTTCGGCGATGTCCGCCTGGGCCATCACCTTGATCCGGGAGCTCAACTGGGGCGCGAGGTCGAGCGGGAACTCCTGGTGCGGCATCATGATGCCGTCGTGGCGAAAACGGATCCGGAGCCGGTCCCTGAGCGGCTCGATGTGAATGTCGCTGGCCCCCTCCGTGATCGCGTCGTCGAAAAGCTTGTTGATCATGCCGACCACGGTGCTCTCATCGGCCACCGGCAGCTCGTCACTCCCCGCACTCCTCTCGGCCGCAACCAGGGCAGCGAGGATCGACTTCCGGCTGGCGATGGCTGGACTCAGCTGACTGCCGAATAGCTTTTCTGCCGCATCCCGGCAGCGCTGTTCCAGGGGATTGGCGAAGGCGACCGAGGTCACACCCTCCTCGACGGCCAGGGGGATGAAGAGGAATTCGCGGTAGGTCGGGAAGGGGGCCCGGGCCATGAGCTTCCGGTCCAGCTTGCGGAATTCCAGCTCCGCCACGGGAAAGCCGAGCTGGAAGGAGAGCACCTCGATGAACTTGCGCTCCTCGATGAAGCCTTTTTCAATGAAGATGTCCCCGAGCATCTTGCGCTCGGTCCCCTCCTTTTGCAGGTTCAGCGCCGCCTCGAGGTCGCTTTTGCGAAGGTAGCCGAGTTCGACCAGAAAGTCGCCGATCCGTATCGAGAGGCTGTTCTTGCGCAGGGTGGAGGCTACCCCCTCCCTGGTGAGGGGCCCAAGCTCCAGCAGCACGTCGATCAGGGTCTTCGAGGAGTTGAGCTTTTCGTGCACCCGCTGCGCATAGCTCAGCTGCTCGGGGCTGATCACCCCCTCCTTGACCAGGAGGGCGGCGATCTTTCCGCCTGCCGCGGGGGGCTCGGCTTGGTTCGGATCCGTTGTCATGTCGGCCTCTGTTGCCTCTGGTTAATTAGCACGCCGCAATATACAGCAAATGAGAGAGAAAGGCAACAGAGCCGGCAACCCGGGTGCCAGTTTGGGTGCCGGACATAGAAAAAGGCCCCCTGATCTGCGGGGGCCTCTGTCTGGCTTGCTCCGGGAGCCTGGCTACTCTCCCTTTTTGTCGTCTTCTGCGCGACCCGCCTTGATCTCGATCTCCTCCTTGCCGCTGGAGGCCTTCTTGAAATTTCTGATGCTTTTGCCGAGTGCGCCGCCGATCTCGGGGAGCCTGCCGGCACCGAAGACCACGAGTACGATGACAAGGACCACGATGAGTTCCGGCATGCCGAATCCAAACATATGCACCCTCCGTTTCCAAAATTGCGTAAGTTTGAATAGTATCGCATCGCGCGACTAAAAAATCAAGCAGTTGCGCGCCTCTGGCGCTGAGGGTTTAATTATTAAATGTATTGTACTTTGCCCCGGAAATTGCTATACGCCTATACTTTGGTGCGCTGCCATTTTTCCAGGCAAGGAGGGCTCCGGTGAACAATATGATCCTGCTGGTGGAGGACAATCCTGACGACGAGGCGCTTACCCTGAGGGCGGTACGAAAGCATACGCCGCACGGGATCGTGGTCGCCCGCGACGGCGCCGAGGCGCTCGACTTCCTTTTTGGCACCGGTTGCCACGGTGGACGCGATCTCTCGGTCACACCGCTTCTCGTGCTGCTCGACCTGAAGCTTCCCAAGGTGAACGGCCTGGAGGTGCTGCGGCGCATCAGGGGGGACGCCAGGACCCGGGTCATACCGGTCGTGGTGTTCACCTCTTCAACCGAGGAGCAGGACATCCTGGACAGCTACACCCTCGGCGCCAACAGCTACATCCGCAAGCCCGTGGATTACAGCCAGTTCTGCGGGGACATGAAGCAGGTGATGACCTACTGGCTCAGCGTGAACCTGCTCCCTCCCCAGAGAAACTGCGCCAGCGCCTGAATCGCCCCCTTTTGCAAAGTCGCCCGCCGTGGTATCATCGCAGACTATGGACAGATTTGAACTGGTAAGCGATTTCGAGCCGCGGGGCGACCAGCCCCGTGCCATCGAGGAACTGACCGAGGGGGTGCTGCGCGGCGACGCCCACCAGGTCCTGCTCGGCGTGACCGGCTCGGGCAAGACCTTCACCATGGCCCAGGTGGTCGCCCGGGTGAACCGGCCGACCCTGGTGCTCGCCCCCAACAAGACCCTCGCGGCCCAGCTCTACGGCGAGTTCAAGGAACTCTTCCCGGGCAACGCCGTGGAGTACTTCGTTTCCTACTACGACTACTACCAGCCTGAAGCCTACCTCCCCGCCTCGGACACCTTCATCGAAAAAGACTCCTCGATCAACGACGAGATCGACAAGTTCCGGCACTCGGCGACCCGCAGCCTCCTGACCCGCCGCGACGTCATCATCGTCGCCTCGGTCTCCTGCATCTACGGGATCGGCTCCCCCGAATCCTACCAGGAGATGCAGATCCGCGTGCGCGAGGGGGACGATCTGGAGCGCGACGATTTCCTGAAGCGCCTGGTTGAGATCCAGTACGAGAGAAACGACGTCGATTTCCACCGCGGCAGCTTCCGGGTCAGGGGGGACACCGTCGAGGTGTTCCCGGCCCACGACGACGAGCGCGCCCTGCGCTTCGAGTTCTTCGGGGACACGGTCGACGCCATCTCCCAGATCGACCCCTTGAGGGGGGTGCCGCTCGCCAAGCTTGGCCGGTGCTCCATCTTTCCCGCCTCCCACTACGTGGCGAACCGGGAGACCCTGGAGCGGGCCGTGGAGCAGATCAGGGTCGAGCTGGAAGAGCGCCTCCGCTACTTCCGGAGCCAGAACATGCTGATCGAGGCGCAGCGCATCGAGCAGCGGACCTTATTCGACATCGAGATGATGGAGGAGATGGGGTTTTGCCAGGGGATCGAGAACTACTCGCGCCACTTCGACGGCAGGTCTCAGGGCGAGCCGCCCTACACGCTGATCGACTACTTCCCCGCCGACTTCCTGCTCGTCATCGACGAATCCCACATCACGGTGTCCCAGGTGGGGGGGATGTACCGGGGCGACCGCAGCCGCAAGGAGACCCTGGTGAACTACGGCTTCCGGCTCCCGTCGGCGCTCGACAACCGGCCGCTCACCTTCCAGGAATTCAGCGCCAAGCAGAACCAGACCGTCTACATCTCGGCAACCCCTGCCGACTACGAGCTGCAGGCGGCGGGCGGCGTTGTGGTCGAGCAGGTGATCCGCCCCACCGGCCTGATCGACCCGGCCATCGAGGTCCGGCCCGCGGCGGGCCAGGTGGACGACCTGCTGCACGAGGCGCGCCTGACGGCCGAGCGCGGCGAGCGGGTGCTGGTGACCACGCTCACCAAGAGGATGGCGGAGGAGTTGACCGACTACTACCGGGAGCTCGGGGTGCGGGTCAGGTACCTGCATTCCGACATCGACACCTTCCAGCGCATGCAGATCCTCCGGGACCTGCGCCTGGGCGAGTATGACGTGCTGGTCGGCATCAACCTTTTGCGGGAGGGGCTCGATCTCCCCGAGGTCTCGCTGGTGGCGATCCTGGACGCTGACAAGGAGGGATTTCTCCGCTCGGCGCGCTCCCTGATCCAGACCTGCGGGCGGGCCGCGCGCAACGTTGCCGGTCGGGTCATCATGTACGCTGACAAGGTGACCGGCTCGATGCAGACGGCGATTGGCGAGACCCTGAGAAGGCGCGAGCTGCAGACCGCCTACAATGTGGCTAACGGCATCACGCCCGAGAGCATCAGGAAGGTGATCGGCAATACGCTCGCAGCGCCTGAGGAGCGCGATTATTATCCGGTACCGGTTGCTGGGAACGAGCTGGAGGGGATCAAGGTCAAGGATATACCGAAGACGGTAAAGAGGCTGAAGAAGGAGATGCTGTTGGCGGCAAAGGCGCAGGAGTTTGAGAAGGCGGCCGAGCTGCGCGACCGGATCAAGAGGCTCGAGACGCGCGAACTGGCGCTCTAGCCTATTGCGGCTATAGCGCCGAAAGGCAAAGCAGACTGCGATGGGACGAGGATGACGCTTGCGAGTCATCCTCGTCCCATTTTTTCATTTGGTCCAGTTTTGCGAAGCTTAGGCGGAAGGGGCGGCGGCGGGCTTTCTGCGCCGGCGTCTTTTGCGCTTTCGTTTGCCCGGGGCCTCGGTCTGGGGCGCTTCCCCCTGAGCCGGTGCGGCCTCGGGGAGCGGCTGCTCGGCGGCGTACCCCTGCCACCAGTCGGCGAGCGACCTCTTGCCGGGGGAGAGCTCCTCAATGAAGCGCAGGTAGTTGAGGGCGTCCGGGAAGATCGTCCTGCCGACGACGCCGCGGCCGTTTCTGCCCGGGGTCTTCTGGAAGCGTTGCTGGCAGGAGAGAATCTCCCGGACCGCGACCAGGACCCGGTTCGGGATGGACACGGTGGCGGCGAGCTCGCCTGCGAACTCCGCGACTGCCATTTCGGTCGCCTGCTGCGGCGAGGCGCCCGCCTTGCGGGCCCCTGCCACCTTATCCTCCAGATACTCCCCGAACATGAGTGCGACCAGAAGCGGTGGCGAAACCGGCACCCCTTTGCCGATCCGTTTGTCGATCCAGTCCAGCGCCTTGCCGACCCGCACGTGCGGGAAACCCTCCGACTCCCTGGAGAGCCAGGCGTCGAAATGGGGGAAGAGCGGCTCGAAGAGCCCGCAGTGCCGGAGCATCTGGTAGGTCCGCTCGCCGGCGCCGAGCATCAGGAGCTTCAGCACCTCTTCGTAGAGGCGCGGGGGGGTCGCCTTGTTGATGGTGCTGGAGAGCTCCGTCATGGCGTTCGCCGTGCGCTCCTCGATGTTGAAGCCGAGCATCGCCGCGAAGCGGACCGCGCGGATCATCCGGACCGGGTCTTCCGTGAAGCGGACCAGCGGGTCTCCGATGGTGCGGATCACGCCGTTTCTCAGGTCCTCCATGCCGCCCACGTGGTCGATGATGGAGAAGTCGGCGACGTTGTAGAAGAGCGCATTGACGGTGAAGTCGCGGCGCACCGCGTCCTCCTCGGGAGTTCCGAACACGTTGTCCCGAAGCACCATGCCGTCTTCGCTCTTCAGCATCTTGGGGCCGCTTGCGTGTCTCGCCTCGCGCTCGCGCCCGCGTCCACGCTCGCGTTCAGGCTCAGGCTCGCGGACCCGCGCCTCGGGCGCAGGTTGGGGCGACACCTCGGGCGACTCTTCGGGGGGGGCATCGGCTGCGGAGCGGAAGGTTGCCACCTCGATGATCTCGTCCTGGAAGTGGAGGTGGGCGAGGCGGAAGCGTCGGCCGATCAACCGGCAGTTCCTGAACAGCTTCTTCAGCTGGCTCGGGGTCGCGTCGGTGACGACGTCGAAGTCCTTCGGCTCTCGCCCGAGCAGCAGGTCGCGCACCCCTCCGCCCACAAGGTAGGCGGTGAAGCCCTGCTCCTTCAGCTTGTAGAGGACTTTCACGCCGTTCGGGCTCAGAAGCGAGCGGGAGATGCAGTGCTCGGCACGCGGGATAATCAGTTTTTCCATATTAGTATTCATTCCGGCAAAAATAGCACAGTTTTCCGGCAAAGGCAAAGGTGTCTAGCATGGGAATTCCGCAGATGGCGATATAATGGGGGACGGGAGATGGGAGCACGGACTAACACAGGCTAACACAGGCTAACACAGGCTAACACAGGCTAACACAGGCTAACACAGGCTAACACGGACTAACACGGACTAACACGGACTAACACGGACTGGCACGGGCTGGCACGGACTGGCACGGACTGGCACGGACTGGCACGGACCAACATGGATATAATGGCCGGGATTGATAGAGGAGAGATTGTCATGGATGGTGGGGAAGGCCTGATTCCGAAGCATGGTGGCTATCGTAACCTGAAGAGCTTTCAGATCGCTCAGCTCGCGTTCGACGTCACGGTCCGTTTTTGCGACCGTTACATTGACCGGTTCAGCCGTACTCGCGACCAAATGGTTCAGGCGGCCCGAAGCGGTGTCCAGAACATCGCCGAGGGGAGCCAGGCCTCCGGCACCTCGAAAAAAACTGAACTGAAACTGACCAACGTGGCCCGCGCCAGCCTGGAAGAGCTGCGCCTGGATTATGAAGACTTTTTGCGGCAGCGGGGGCTGCCAATGCTGGAACCTAATCACCCGGCGCTTAAACGCTTCAAGGCGAAACGATGCGCCAACCTGGCGGAGGTGCGTGACTGGGTGGCGGAAGAAAAAAAGCACACGGACGAGCAAAGGGCAAGGCACACGGACGAGCACGGACTGACAGGGACGAACATAGCCGAACACGAAAACCAAAAACTGGCCGTGCTGGTCGGTGATGGCCCGTGTCAGCCCCTTTCCGATTCGACTTTGGTTGCCAATGCTGCCCTCTCGCTTCTCAACCTCAGTTGCTACCTCCTCGATCGCCAACTTGCCGCCCAGGCGGCGGCCTTTGAAAAGGAAGGGGGCTTCACCGAGCGCCTCTACCGCACCCGAAGCCAAGCCAGAAGAAAACCATGACGACAAATCGACGAGGACTTCTGCAAATTACCGCACTCTCCACCGACCTAACCTCGCTTCCTTGACTTTTGTCATACCCCAAACCTGCTCTCCTCTGCTAGGATCCCCCCATGGAAAAGCTCAAGCGAAAGCAGGAACAGGATCTCGGGGTGCTGGGCACCTTCGTCGGCACCTACTGCCGCGGCAAACACGCAACACACAAAGGGAGGCTCTGCCCCGACTGCGCGGAACTCCTCGCCTATGCGGAACTGAAGCGGCGCAGCTGCCCGCTCGACCCGAAACCCTCCTGCAAGCACTGCCATATCCACTGCTACACCAAGGAGCGCCGTGCCCTGATCCGGGATGTGATGGCCTACTCGGGACGGCGACTGCTGCTGCGGGGCCGCCTGGATCTCCTCTGGCACTATTTCTTCTGATCGGCTCTGGTAATCCTCGCCACCATTTGCCGACAATGCCGGAGCCGAAATCACGGCGCACCACTTAGTAAATACAAAACGAGGCTGATGTCAGCCCAGACACTAATTCCATCGCAAAGGGGAAACAAATGATCAGGAAAATCGTTCAGATAGACAAGGGGAAATGTGACGGTTGCGGACTTTGCGTCCCTTCCTGTGCAGAAGGCGCCATCAGGATCATCGACGGCAAGGCGGAGATCGCCGCGGACAACCTCTGCGACGGGCTGGGAGCCTGCCTGGGTGACTGCCCCCGGGATGCCATCACCATCATTGAGCGGGAAGCTGACCTCTTCGACGAGGCCGCCGTGGAAGAACATCTGCAGGCAAAGCCTGCTGCCCCGGCCGCGCCGCACGGTGGCGGCTGCCCCGGCTCCCGTGCCGTCTCCTTCGCGCCGGCAGCGCCGGAGACCGCTGGGAGCTCCGCCTCGCGCCAGAGCCAGCTGGCCCAGTGGCCGGTGCAACTGCACCTGGTGCCGACCTCAGCCCCCTATTTTCAGGATGCGGATCTGCTGATCACCGCGGACTGCGTTCCCTTTGCCTATGCGGACTACCATCGGGATTTCCTCGCCGGAAAGGCGGTGGTGATCGGCTGTCCGAAACTCGACGACAACAATGCCTATGTGACGAAGCTGACTGAACTCTTCCGCGTCTCCAGCATCAAAAGCATCACCGTGCTGAGGATGGAGGTCCCCTGCTGCGGCGGCATCGTCCTGGCGGCCCGGCAGGCGCTCGCCGCATCGGGGAAGGAGATCCCGTTTCGCGAGGTGGGGATCAGCATCCGCGGCGAGGTTCTGGGCTAGGAAAATGCCGAACGGACAAATCGGATGCTTTTGATCTTTTTGGATTGACAACGGTTGCGGCTGCTGGTAGAGTTCCACGACATTACGATTCCAATCAGAGAAAAGGAGACAGCGCTTATGAGCCTCACTACCTTAGTCACCAAGGAAGCACCGGATTTCACAGCAGAAGCCGTACTGCCGGACAACTCGTTCGGTGAGATCACACTTTCCAGCTATCGGGGCAAGTACGTCGTGCTCTTCTTCTATCCGCTTGACTTTACCTTTGTCTGTCCTTCGGAGATACTGGCGTTCAATAAGAGAGTCGGTGAGTTCAAGGAAAAGAACTGCGAGATTCTCGGAGTATCGGTTGACTCCAAGTTCACCCACCTGGCCTGGAAGAACACCCCGGTGGAAGTCGGCGGCATCGGCAACGTCCAGTATCCCCTGGTGCAGGATCTGAACAAGGCCATCGCCAGGTCCTACGGAATACTGCTCAATGAATCCGTCGCGCTGCGCGGTTTGTTCCTGATAGATACCAAGGGGGTTGTGCGCCACTCGGTGATCAACGATCTCCCGCTCGGCCGCAGTGTCGTCGAGGCGCTCAGGATGCTGGACGCGCTCCAGTTCGTCGAGACTCACGGTGGCGAGGTCTGCCCGGCAAACTGGCAAGAGGGTGAGGATTCCATGAAAGCTTCGGCAGCTGGTGTCGCCGATTACCTGGCAAAGCACGGCAATTAGACCCATACGAAACTCCCTCGGAAACAAGGAAGGCGGCGCGATCCCTCAGGAATCGCGCCGCTTTTTTTAGTTGCCCATTGTCAATACTCGTAGCAGGCATTCCAGCTCTCTGCCCCAGGATCTTTCCCCTTGACAGGTAACGGCAGTCTTGACGCCCGCAGGCATTATGGCGGCTTGCCAAGGCGAGGCATTTATGTTAAAAGAAAATTGTTGTTAATGCACGGTACAGGCCAAGAGGAGCGAAAATGCGGACCAAAGTGACGCTGTTATCCCTGCTGCTGCTCATGCTTTTCGCTACAGCCTCCTTCGCCTTCGAGGGGCAGCAGCCGGAAGCCATCACCGAAAAGATGGCGTTCAAGCTGGTTCGCGGGGTGGCGAACGTGACCACCTCACTGGTGGAAATCCCGAAGCAGTCCTACCTCATGGTGCGGGACAGGGGCGGCGTTGGCTACCTGGTCGGCCCGCTGAAAGGGATGGGAATGGCCTTCTACCGACTCTTTGCCGGCGTCACGGAGACGGTTTTTTTTGCGGTACCACAACCGGGCTATTACGATTCGATGATCTACCCCGAATACGTCTGGCAGGGATGGGAAGCTAGGCGGGTTGAGCCTAGAAAACAGGGCGTGGCCGAGGTAGCTGAGAAAAGGGGAGAGTAATATGCCAGTGAAGCGCTTTTTGTTGATGATGGTTCTGGCCTTTACCCTGTGCCTCCTCGGCACGGAGCAGCGGGCGCTTGCCCTGGGTGCCCCGACCCTTGACGATGCGTCGCCGCAGGAGGTGGTGGACGGCATGTCCAACAAGCTGGCGCGAGGTGTGGCAAACCTTGCCACCGGTTGGCTGGAGTTTCCCAAGCAGATCTATTACACCTGCAAGGATGAGGGGTTCGTCAAGGGGCTGACCGTCGGCCCGATCAAGGGAGTCGGCATGACGCTGGGGCGGACCGTCTTCGGCGCCGGCGAGGCAATCACCTTCTTCGTCGCCTTCCCCGGTTTTTACGATCCTCTTTTCGATCCTCCCTACGTCTGGCAGAACGAATAACTAGAGCAAATCCCCCCGTCCGCTTTCACAAAGGTTGAACGTCTGCGGGTTGGGCATGATTCCAATAATAAAAAAGGTCGCATCGTGAGATGCGGCCTTTTTTGTTGTCCGTGGAACAGAATTACTTGGCCGGAGCGGCCGGGGCAGCAAAGGGAGATGCTGCTTCCTTCTTCACGCCGTTTTTTGCCGCTTTCGATATACCTTGCCAGTCTTGATGATAATTTGGTACTATGTCCGGTCATAGCTGGCAGGTAGGCTTTTGGGGGTTTTTTGAGCAATAACACACTTTTGTCCGTAGAAAAGCCCGCCCGTTACATGGGTGGGGAGATGGGTACCGTTACCGGCAGAGAGGGAGGCTTGAGTTTCGTCCTCGCCTTTCCTGACGTTTATGAAATAGGCATGAGCCATTTGGGGCTGCAGGTTCTCTACGGCGTGCTGAAGGGAGTGCCCTGGATCGCGCCGGAGCGCGTTTACTCACCCTGGCCCGACCTGGAGGCGCAGCTCAGGCTGGAGGGGAGGCCGCTTACCACACTCGAGGGGGGGATGCCCCTTAAGCAAGCCGACATCCTCGGTATCACCCTTCAGTACGAACTCTCCTATACCAATATAGTCAACATGCTCGACCTTTCGGGTATCCCCTTTCTGGCGAGCGAGCGGGACGCCGGGTATCCGCTGGTCCTCGGTGGCGGCCCGTGCGCCTTCAACCCCGAGCCGCTGGCTGATTTTTTCGACGCCTTCCTAATCGGCGACGGCGAGGATGCGGTGCTCGAGATCGCCGGTATCGTGCGCGACTGGAAGGGCGAGGGGCTCGGCAAGCAGGTGCTTCTGGAGCGGCTCTCGAAGGTCGAGGGGGTCTACATCCCGAGCTTTTTCCAGGTGAGCTACGACGCATCGGGACGGGTCGAGGAGATCACCCCACTGCGGCAGGATTACCGCAGCGTCCGGCGGCGTTTCGTCTCGGACCTGGAGAGCGCCCACTACCCGACCACACCCGTGGTCCCGTTCCTGAAGACCGTGCACGACAGGGTGAGCGTCGAGATCTCCCGCGGTTGCACCCGTGGCTGCCGGTTCTGTCAGGCCGGCTACATCTACCGGCCGGTGCGGGAGCGCAGCCCCGAGCGCGTGCTGGAGATCGTGGAAGAGGCGCTCGGCAACACCGGCTACGACGAGATATCGCTCCTCTCCCTGTCCACCGGCGACTACGGCTGCCTCACCCCGCTGATAAAGGGGCTGATGGACCGCTACGCGGCGCAGAAGAAGGCGGTCTCGCTCCCCTCCATGCGGGTAGGCTCCCTCTCCCCGGAGATGGCTGAAGAGGTGCGCCGGGTCAGAAAGACCGGTTTCACCCTGGCGCCCGAGGCAGGGAGCGAGCGGCTCAGGGCTGTCATCAACAAGGGGGTCACCGAAGCGGACCTGCTGGAGAACGCCCGCGCCGTCTTTGGCGCCGGCTGGCGGATCATCAAGCTGTACTTCATGATCGGGCTGCCGACCGAGACCATGGAAGACGTCCAGGGGATCGTCGACATCTCCCGCGAGGTGAAGAGGCAGGGGAAGTTCGCGGGAAATGGGGGCGATGTCAACGTCTCGATCTCCAGCTTCGTGCCCAAGCCGCACACCCCGTTCCAGTGGGAGCCGCAGATAAGCGAAGGGGAGATCGTCGAGAAGCAGCGCTTCCTGCGCACCGAGCTCAAGAAGAAAAAACTGGTCATGAAGTGGCAGGACGCCTCGCTTTCCGGGCTCGAGGGGGTTTTTGCCCGGGGAGACCGCAGGCTTTCCACGCTCCTTATCGAGGCGCACCGCCTGGGCTGCCGCTTCGACGGCTGGTGGGAGCACTTCGACAGGATGAAGTGGCTGCAGGCCTTCGAAAACGCCGGTGTCGATCCGAGCTTCTATCACCGCCGCAGGGAGCTCGACGAGCCGCTTCCCTGGGACCATATCGATTGCGGCGTGCGCCGCGAGTTCCTCCTGGCCGAGCGCGAGGCCGCCACAGCGGGCGCCCCGACGCCGGACTGCAGGGCCGGGGTGTGCACCGGGTGCGGCGTCTGCGACTTCGAAACGGTGAAGCTGCGGCTGAACGAGCCGGTTCCCTTTGGCACCTACGCCTGCGATATCCCGCCGCTCCAGGCGACCGAGCTGGCGCAGCGGATCAGGATCCGTTTCGAAAAGCTGGGCCGGATGCGCTTTCTGAGCCACCTGGAGATGCTGACGCTCTTCATCCGGGCGGTCGGGCGCGCCCAAATACCGATGCGCTATTCTCAGGGCTTCCACCCGCATCCGAAATTCTCCTTTGCCACCGCGCTCTCGGTCGGCATCGAGTCGCACGCCGAGTACATGGACCTTGAAGTGGACGCCGGCTTCTCCGCGCAGGCGCTGCAGGACGCGCTCAACGGAACCCTCCCCGAAGGGGTCAGGGTGGTCGAGGCGGCCTTCATCCCGATGAAGTCGCCCTCACTCTCCGTCATCATGGAGCGGATCAGGTACCGGGTGACGCTCCCCGAATCCCTTTCCGGAAAGCTCCCGGAGCAGGTCGCCGGGTTCCTCGCCCTGGAGTCTTCCCCGCTCAGGCGCGAGAAGAAAGGGAAGGTGGTGGAATTCGACCTGCGTCACGAGCTTTTCGAGCTCTGCGCCGAGGGCCGCGCCCTGGAGATGGTCGTCGGTCGCGGCAAGCCGGTGGAGTTCACCTCCGCGATCCTCGGAGTTCCGGTCGAGGCTCTCAAGGACGCGCGGCTGGAGAAGCTCGAAGTCCTCTTCGCCGAGACGCCGAGCCAGGGGCCGGTTGAGGCTCTCAGGGACGTGAGGCCGGAGACGCTCGAACTCCTCTTTTCCGAGACCCCCAGCCAGGGGGCGATTGAGGGGATCTGAATAATCTATCCATTTTGAAATGTAAATATCATATAGATGAAAAGGGGTTAGCATGGGGAATGAACTGGTCATAAACACCACCTCCCACGAAACCCGCATCGCGCTCATCGAGAACGGCACCATAGCGGAGCTGTATGTCGAGAGGAGCCGGGTGAAGGGTATCATCGGGAACATCTACAAGGGTAGGGTGGTGCGGGTGCTGCCGGGGATGCAGGCCGCATTCGTCGACATCGGCCTGGAGAAGGCTGCCTTTCTCTACGTGGCGGACGTTTTCGACTCCATGGAGGAGTACGAGACCTTCATGGAGAGGGAGCCGGGGGAGGAGCCGGTGCCGCATCCGCTCCACCCGATAGAGGACCTGCTGCAGGAGGGTCAGGAGCTCCTGGTTCAGATCTCCAAGGAGCCGATCGGCACCAAGGGAGCCCGCATCACCGCGCACATCTCGCTCCCAGGCAGGCACCTGGTGTACATGCCGACGGTGGACCATGTCGGGATTTCCCGCAGGATCGAGGACGAAGTGGAGCGCGAGCGGCTCAAGGATATCGTGGACCGGATCAAGCCGGCGGGGGGCGGGTTCATCGTCAGGACCGTCTCCGACGGCAAGAGCGAGGAGGACCTGGTTGCCGACCTGCACTACCTCACCAAGCTCTGGGAGGAGGTCGCCAAGAAAAAGGACAAGACAGGCGCCCCGAGCCTGATCCACTCCGACCTGGACGTGACGCAGAAGGTGGTTCGGGACATCCTGACCGAGTCGGTCGAGCGCATCGTGGTGGACTCGAAGCCCGAGTACGACAAGATCGTCCAGTTCATCACCACCTTCATGCCGAAGATGAAGTACTCCATCGAGATGTATGACGCGGAGGAGCCGATCTTCGACCACTTCGGGCTGGAGGTGGAGATCAGCCGCGCGCTGGGCCGCAAGGTCTGGCTGAAGAGCGGCGGCTACATCATCATCGAGCAGACCGAGGCGCTGACCGCCATCGATGTCAACACCGGGCGCTACGTCGGCAAGCACAACCTCGAGGACACCATCCTGAAGACCAACCTGGAGGCGGTGAAGGAGATCGCCTACCAGCTGCGCCTCAGGAACCTGGGCGGGATCATCATCATCGACTTCATCGACATGGAGAAGGAGGTGAACCGCGAGAAGGTGTACGGTGCGCTCGAGGAGGCGCTCAAAAGCGACAAATCGAAGACCAACATCCTGAAGATCTCCGAGCTGGGGCTGGTGGAGATGACCCGGAAGCGGGTGCGCGAGAGCCTGGGGCGCATGATGTGCGAGCCGTGCCCCTACTGCGAGGGAAGGGGCTACGTGAAGTCGAAGATCTCCGTCTGCCATGAGATCTTCAGGGAGCTGCGCCGCGAGATGCTCGACCTCCGCGGCACCAAGGTGATGCTGACCGTACACCCCCAGGTCGCCGACCTGCTGTACGACGAGGAGCGCCGCGGGCTCGAGGAACTGGAGAAGAACTTCAAGAAGAGGATCACGGTCAGGGCGAAGCCGGGGTTCCACCAGGAGCAGTACGAGGTCACGGTCAGCTGAGCGGATCAGGCATTATACGAAGATCAAAACCTCGCACACGGATTGAACGGATTGAACGGATAAAGGCAGATCAGGCAAAGACTTTAGGGCTAAGCCAAAAGGCTTCGGGGTTAATCTGATTTTATCCGTTCAATCCGTCAAATCCGTGTG
>Ga0209125_1000513_pt1 | contig 48855 bp, 46 predicted proteins | sample BarGraIncub1131A_FD_184503 | JGI IMG/M metagenome (GOLD analysis project Ga0209125, IMG submission 184503) | Arctic peat soil microbial communities from Barrow, Alaska - Barrow Graham LP Incubations 11-31A (SPAdes) (version 2) | ecosystem: Environmental > Terrestrial > Soil > Wetlands > Peat... | reverse complement strand
CACTAATTTACAACACTAATATACTCTATGTCAAGTAAATAATGGGAGCCATTGGGAGCCGTTGGGAGCCATTGGGAGACAAAATCACCTTAAATTCAAAAAACCTAAAAAAAAGTCGCCCCTTTTTCTCTTAAAAACTCTAAAACATGAAATATTTTTTTTGTCTTCTTCCCCACAGGGGATAAATATCAATAGAAGTTAACACCCGTCTTCTTTTCCACGAAGGGAAATAATATATTAGCCCAGGGCGAAGCCACGAGTACACTCATACACACCCCCCCTCAAGCCCTGAGAGGGCGCTAGAAAAAGGATTAAACCCAAATTTCATTTAAATCCCCATTCTGCAATGTTGTCTTAACTTTTGATAGAAATAATTTTGGCATTATGTGTGAATGGTGGTAGGCCCTACTATTTAATTTAATAACAAAAATTTATTAATTGAGAAATAGTTTTTTTTAATGCTTTTACCATGTAAAAGAAAATTTAAATAAAAAAGCTAACTACTGTTTTATATGTAGTTAGCTTTTTTAGTTTTATTTAAAATGTGAACCCAATAGGGAACATACTGATGTTTATAATATGTTTTTAAATCAACAATCAGGCAAAACCAAAGGTTGCAGAATAATAGATTGGCGTATTACATCTTCATTAGATCCAAGCAATCAATAAAACGATGCTTTCGTTCGATCAGGCTGGTACGGGAGTTGGTGAAAGCTCAGTTGTCTTGGTTTTTGAAGAGGTGAATATTCCCAATACTCCTTTAATACCCACACTCATCACGATGTTATAAAAGAACACCACGAATGCAGAGAAAAGCACAAACCCACAAATACCAGCCAGAATCATGTAAATATTATATTCTCCGTGAAGATACAAAGTACGACGAAGCATACCTTTCATCCCTGCCATACCCATGAAGGCTCCCATTCCGATACCTCCCAGGAGGAAAGCCCAGAAGTGATAGTTTGCAAGCTTTTGACTGTACAACTTGGCTCCGTTTGTAAGAATTGGGAAGAGGAAATAAATAGCTGAATAGAGTGTCATGGTCAGACCTATCAGGATAGCCACATGTACATGAGGACCAATGATCCATTGGGTATTGTGCAGAATCCTGTTTAATCCCAGGTCAGCTTGAAGTATCCCGGCCGGAACTGCCAATGCAAAACCAAGCAATCCTCCCAACAGGAACTTGAGTTCGTTTGTCATCTTTAGCGGACGAGCACTCCACAAAGTAACAAGTGTGATAAAGAAAGCCAAACCCTGTGTGATCAGCTCAAAAGCCGTAACCATTTCACCCGATGCTACTTTCAGTATTCCGGGTTGTGCCTGATCCGACATCAGGTGATGTGACCATACAGTCCAGGAAACGATGAGTTCGACAAGTAATGCTGCACGGGCAAAATTTTCCATGAACAGCTTCTTTCCTGTTATCATAGTAGCCAATAGATACCATGTACCGGCAACAAATATCAGAACCAATCCATCTGCAACCAAATCAAGTCCCCACCAGAAAATATTCTTATACAGCAGAGCGTCAATTATTGTCGATTTCAGACTTATTCCCATGAGTTCGGCTACCAGAAATATCAGTATCAGGACACCGGCAAAAGTGATAATCACTGCATTGAGCATGACATCAATAGTTCCGCGTGCTATAGCCGCAACCGGAAGTGAAACCAAATGCTCAGTTTTCTTTTTAGCAAAAAGATTTTTTAAACCACCTACCCCTAGTGCAGATGCTATCAGTTTACCCGAAAGTTGTTTTTCCCATCCTTCAGGTGTATAGACGATTGTTTTAAAAATATTGACGACATACATCATTGTTCCAACCATGATAACGGCTATTCCCACAATAAAAAATGAACCACCCAGAGCACTGAATTGTGTGGTATCAGCAGGAAGAGGCCAGTATAGTGTATAAAGAGGGGAATAGTGTGTAATAAACCCTGCACCCCACATGATCAATGTGCCAAAAGTAATCAGATAAAAAGTCCAGTGGGCCAGTTTAATACTCCACAAAGGTTTTTTCATTAGAAATGGGACCAGAAATAAAAAGGCTCCAAAGACAACCATATAGGTGGAACCAAAAATCCCCACCAATGGATGAACAGTCATCATGGCAAAAAAGTGACCGGGATCAACTCCGGGAATGGGACTGATTTCATGGATCCTCATGATCATCCCTTCGAGAGCAGCCAGACCGAAATAGATCAACCCTACAACCACAAAGCGAAGCGTGATCTTTTGCATGGTTGTTAAGGAATCGGGTTTAAAAGCATTTTGCTCTCCTTGTAATAAAGTACTGATAAAGCTCATGTTATTTTTTTTTATGTAATCAAAACAATTTTTTTATTTTGAGTAAACTCAGAGTTAGTCCTTTACTTCGACTACATCCTTTAGGATCATCTGTGTGCCTGCCGGTCCCGAATACTCTGTAGAGCGGATCGTATAGACCCCGGGTTTGTCAAATTGCCAGAGGATATCGTTAACATGTCCTGGCACTACCTGCATCTGAAGCAACATCGTATTGTCTGTTCTGAACAGTCCAAAACCATAGGTCAGATCATCCGAAGTAACATTAAACAGTACTTTGTCGTGTGTTTTGATCATTAGTTTCTCCGAGGGAAGATGAAAGAGATGATTCCCAACTGTAATATTAAAAGTCTTATCAGCCTTGATCTCCTTTCGGTTTAAATCCATTGGTGCCCAAGGGATTGTATTGTAAGTAACAATGTGAATAGAAACACCCAGTACAATCAGAAAACCCACCCAGGTATAGAAATAAACAGGCTTCATTTGTTTTTCATCTCCCTTTCTGGTGATCTTGTATGCAAACCAAGCAACAAGGGAGATGATTGCAATGGCATATGAAGTGTAAACCACAATTAAACCATTCAAAACAGCCATAGAATCAGTCATAAGCTCTCCTTTTTTTAATGAATAATGATTTATTTTTTAATTAAAGTAAGAATCGATTGTACCATTTCTTCTCCAGTCTGCTGTAAATCAAACTGGAAATTTTTAATTCGCCATTTAAACATATGAAGTCTGAATGCCCCCATCGCAATATGCATTATATTTTCAGCCGGAATAGCATTTGTAAATATCCCTTTCTTCTGTCCGTCCTGGATAATAGATAGTAGATATTTCATCATTATTTTCATGATATTGAAGATGTGTTCGTTGATCTGTTGGCTCTCTTCCATTAACCCATCCAGGAACACAGCTACAACAAAATGAGGATTCGATTTAAAATAGTTGATCTGAGCTGAGAACAATGCTTTGAAGTTTTCTTCAGGTTCAGGTGTAAGTAAAACTGCTGAAAAACATTCATCCAGTTTATCTTCCAGATAGGAAAGCATTGCTATAATGATCTCTTCCTTGCCTGCAAAATGTCTGTAAATAGCGCTTTCCGTAAACTTCATTTCTTTTGCCAGATTCTTTATCGTCATACCGCTTATACCCGATGAGGTCAGTATTTTGCCGGTAGCTTCTATAATCTCGAACTGACGGGGAGTATATTCCATAAAGATCAATCTTTTATAAGCGAATTTAAATTAGATTATTCATACTTGTTGGGCGTTGTGTTTTCACAACCAGAACTCTGGCTAAACAACCCGAATTATTACTGATGCTATGTAAAATATCAGCAGGGCTTTCAACAAGCGTATCTACAGTGCATACTTCACTTTCATCCCCAACATGAATGGTTGGAGATCCTTCCAGAATGTAGAAAAACACATCTACCGGTGTTTTATGCGGTTTCAGACTTTCACCTGGTTTTAATGCCATAAGCATTACCTTTGCTGATTCCTTGTTATACATCTCCCTGACATCAATCTTGTGAGGAGTATCTTTTATTTGTTGGTCTTTATATCTGGTGATTTTCATAGTTTTAAATTAATTTAAAGTTTAATGTTATTAAGTAAGTGAATATTCTCTCACAAATATAATTTATATAATTTAAACAATGCAAGCTTTTGACATAAATAAATAAAGCGTCAAAAAATTATACCCAGCAGATATTTGAGGTTAGCCTGTTCAAGAAGTATGTCTTTATCAATGCTTAATAACTGGATATTCACTTTAGTGATATTTAATTGTGTGTCATTCAATTCAATAGTAGTTATTACACTGTTTTTATATCCCACCATTGCAATTTCATAAGCCTTATTTGCAACCTCAATGTTATTTACTACCGATTCTCTTTGTGCTTCGAGTGAATGGATATGTTGAACAGATGTTAAATACTTGTTTTGGATTTGAAGCCTGGAACTTTCTTCATAATTCTTGATTTTATCAATATTAGCTCTTGTTTCCAGGACTTTACCTTTCGTTAAATTCCCATCAAACAAATTGATTTTTAAACCAACTCCAATTGCATAACCTTGGCGCCATGCATGATCAAAAGGTGGAGTATCTATGCCGTGATAAATATGATAGTTTCCAAAAGTGAACAATGTTGGCAAATTTTCAGCTTTATCAACTTTCTCTTTGTATTTGAGCACATTTCTCATGGCTTTTAATGATTGTATTTTATTGTTCCCGATATCAATACTGTCTGATAATTGTTCTGATGAAAGAAGAGAATCGTTTAAACTATTACTAATAGAACCGATACAAATGATGGAGTCGTTATCCGGAAAATTGAGCAACGCTTTTAATGCGTATAAAGCAATTTCCTTTTTGCTTTTTAGGTCAATGAGTTGACTATTGAAATCTATCCTTTTGGTTTTGAACATAAGAACATCAAATTCTGAGCGAACACCTTCTTTGTATGATTTTTCAGCAAGGTCGAGATGTTCCTGAATCTGATTTAAGGTTTTCTCATAAACCTTCAAAAGTTCATCCAGGAAAAGCACATTATAAAAGGCAGTTTTCACATTCAGACTTAAATTCCCTTTTGTTTCCAGAAGGTCTTTCTGGTATGATTCCTTTAAAGCATTTGTGCTTTCAATGGCGTTGTTACGTTTTCCTCCGGCATATAAAGTATATATCACATTCATATCCATGATTAAAACATCTCTGTCAAATATTGGAAAGGGTGCTTTTGAATGCATTATGATGTCTTCACTTGTTGGTGTTCCATTGTTCATAACCGGAACACTGGATCCATCAAGTGGGAATAATTCTGAAATATTATTGGTGTAATAATACTTCGAAAGTATATCAGCCTGAGGCAGAAAACTAGAATAGACCTGTATTTTCTTTGCATCAGCTTCCTTGATTTGACTTTGATTGATCTTTATAGACGGATTATTATCCAGAGATATCCTTATGGCATCATCAAGCGTTAGTGCCTTTTGTGCAAATGATACAGAATTCCATAAAGTAAATGACAGTAGAAAAGAAATGATGATTCCCTTTTTCATGATTAAATCTCCTGTATATTTAATTGATTATTTTCGATTTTATATTTTCTTGTGCGATATTTTCTTTCTATTTGGCCGATGAGTATAGACACAATAGACAATGAAAAGAACAATCCTGAAAATTGCCAAAGTTTATTCATGAAAGGTTGTGCTACGATCAGTGATTGATGATGGTTAAACACCAGGTAAAGCGCTTTTAAATAATATCTTAATGGAAACCAACCACCAATTCTGATTGGTAAATCAGCCATTTGTTCGAAAGGGACCATATACCCCGAATACATAAATGCCGGCAGAACGATGAGTGTGATGATAGCGGCTAAAATTCCACTATTGTTTATATTGAGAACCAGAAAGTAAGAGATGCTTTCCATTGCAAGGGTGAACAGAAAAATGACAACTACCACGTTCCACATTTCTTGTTGTATGAAAGGGACTCCAAATAAATACATGGTCGTAAAGAAAGCCATCGAAATGGCAGACCCTGCTACAACACATGAAACTATTCCTGCCCTGATAAGCTCTTTTACCGGAATTTGTCTGGCATTACTGATAAATGGAAATTTTTGTTTCCAGCTTTTCAGGCTACCCAACAAAGCAAAAAGAATAGTAAGCATGGATATTGTCTGCATTGCCAGACCCATGAAAGCGGGAAGCACAGAAGCTTCCATACTCAATGAGGGTGAATAATAGACTCGTTCCGAAACACTGAGCATAGGGCCTTTTGAATGGCGGATATTAGGAATTCCACCCAGGTCTTCTGCCCGGATATGCATTGCAAGTTGGCCATTAAGCGTCGCGGCAATTTGATTGAGTTTTGAAAGAGCAGAACCTGTAATTGATGGGTTGGCTGTACCATTTAGAGCTGCCATTATTCTGACTTCCATGTTGTTTTGTATGTCACGATAGGCATCGTGTGGAATAATGATCCCCATGTCTATTTCATTTCCATCAATTATCTTTTGCAAAGAAAGATAATCAGCCGGTTGAGCTACTACCCTGTAATAATCTGTAGCCCGGATGTTGAATAAAATAGAACGGCTGAATGATGAATGATCTTCATCCACAACCGCAATACGAATATTGCGTGGGGCAGTTTTGTAATACATTCCTGCCATCATACTGAAAAACAATACTAAAACCAATGAAATCATAACAATTCGGGTGAGAACCATCATTAAAAGTTTGAGTATTTTCATGACTATAGGTTCTTATTAAGTTTTGAATCAGCAATAATTTCATCCTTCAGCGTAAGATATATATACATTCCCGGCTTACAGTTCGTGACAGGAGAATGTTTAGGAGCATCGATCAACTTCATTTTTACATCAAAAGTTCTTACGTCACGTTCATCCCTCAGCGTTGTTGGAGTATGTGTTGCAAAATCAGCAAGGGGGAGAATTTGAATTACTTTAGCTGCGAAAATTAACCCGGGAGTATTGCTTTTTATTTCAAATTGCTGTCCTAAGTTAATCCCGGAGATATATTTTTCGGGGATACTAAACCGTGCCCAGGTTCCATAAGGATCGGTAACTATAATTACAGCCATTCCGGGCGATAACATTTGACCACTTTCCATGACCTTAACATTAACGATACCATCAATCGGAGAGGTTATAACCATGTCTTCAATTTTGGTTTGTAATGCCAGAATATTACTTCTAAGCACCTCATAAGATGTTTGAATCTCATCAACTTTCTGCTCCGGTAATGCTCCGGCCTGGAATAAATGTTCGATCCGGCTTTTATTTAAAACGATGTTTTTTAATTGGTAATTAAGGGCTGCCATGTTTGCATCTAATTCCCTTATATCAAGTTGGGCAATTTTCTCACCTTGTTTGACAGTGTCCCCTTCATCAACAAATATTTTTGTTATTTTCCCCGACATACGGCCAGTGATATTGATCTGGGTGTTTTCAATATATCCCATAAATTGATGTTGGGTGATTTCTTTTTTGTTAGAATCTTCACAGGAAATAAGGAAGAGGCTTGTCAGCGATAGTGAAACCATCAGTATTACTTTTGCTTTCATGATATTGTGGTTATTTATTGTTTTTAAGTTCAAAATGATAATCAAGCTGTATTAAAACTTCGTATTTGATTAACCAACTTTTGTTTTGATAGATCGTGTAGGGTACTCCGAACCGGATATAGAAGTCTTTTAAATAATTGTACCAGGCACCAATAAAAAGGTTTGCAATATAATCGTCAGTGTGAGCAATGGATGTACCATTCTTTTTATCTTTAAAATTCCATGAACCAAAAGCTCCACCTTCAAGACCAAAATTTCCATAGCTTGTATTCAATTGTTTTTGAAGGGTTAAATAAGCGCCGGTTTCATCACCTACTTCAATTCCTACTGAATTGGGAGTACGATACTCGTAATAAATCGAATATATAATATCCAGTTTTTTGAATCGATGTAATCCGGTCACATCGCCTTTAAATCTATATGCCCCAAGCCCCAACGGCTCATCATTCAAACCCAAATTTTTGTTTTTACCGGTAGGAAAACCCAGGGTTAAGCTTGAAGTCAGGCTGTTTTCTCTGTTTTTCGGTTTAAGCAGGCTATAAGTACCTCCTATCTCAATATCACCCAATCCCTTTCCGATAAATGTACCGGCCGGGGAATAATGGTGAACCGATGCCATCGGTAGAATGGCAAATAAATTAATCTGGTTTGTAAGTCCATAAATTACATGACCAAAATAGTATGCTTCATTCAAAACTGTGCTTTCTGAAACAGGCTCAGTCTTACCACTTTTAGAATTGAGGTATTTATAGAATTTAGGGTATTCAGCCTGTAGACTAAAAAGTACCCTTTGTTTATTGAGGGTTATAGGCCGTAGGTTTGATATTGACAAGAATATTGGTTTCTGAACCGAACCGGTATCTTGCAAGGTCTCGATATTTTGTCCATAAGATGACCTTATTATGAATAGCAATACCGCGAACAATAGAAGGACTTTTTTCTTTTTCATCATGTATGGTTTTTTAGATTAAAATTTTCCTATACACCTTTTGTTAATATTATTGTTTGGTGGTTTTATTTGTAGAAGATTTATTAGTAAATAATTAAACCCTTTTGTAAATGAGTACTTACTTACATAGATAGACAAAAAAAATCACATTGCCTCTATATTATTTTTGAAGCATTTTTAATAATAACTGTGTCATATGATTACAAAAATTTTCAAAATGTATACCCTTTCCTCCCAGTAGCATCTCAATATTCATAGAGACGGGAATTCCCATGTAAATCAGAGCAATGTTTTCAACCTGAATATTTTCCTCCCAGATACCCATTTTAATGCCATCCATTACTATTTTCGTCACAAATTGTTTTTGGTCATTAAAAATTTGTTCTAAGCGTTTCTTCAGTTCAGGATCGTTATTATAGAATGCTTCAGAAAGAAGCAACATATTTGTTCCTTTATTATCAATATGATATTTTATAGTTGCCCCAAGGTATTTAAACAACCGGATAGAAGGCTCTTCATCGGACCAGGCAATTTTTTTTAATTCCCCAATAAAATTATCCTGAACATCGTTAAAAATAGAAAGTATAATATCTTTCTTACTTTTAAAATGTCGGAAAATACTACCTTCACTCATACCAATACGTTGAGCGAGATTGCGAGTTGACAGATTTTTCAATCCGTCGGTTGAGATGATGTCGATTACTGCCTGCTTGATTTGTTCCTGTCGGATATCTGTACTTTGACGTTCCATAATATTGTAAGTGACTATTCACTTACAAAGATATGCTGTGTTTTACTGTTTCTTACAAAAATGGAAAAATAAATTTATTTTTAATCCTCATCGCTCTGAAAAGTGCATTTATTGGGCATAAACCGTATTTCAGGATTTTCTAAATAATCTCAGGTATTCAATAATTCTGTATTTTTGGAATATTTTGAACCATGAACCAAGTTCTAATCGGTAAGATTTTATTAATAGGTGCATTTCAGGCTTTTTTTCTGGCAGCTTTACTGATTAAAAAAAACGAAAAAGCACTCCATGATTTTTTTATGGGGGCATGGTTGATTTTTCTTAGTTTATATGTTTCAGTTTACACCATAAGCCCTGCCGGATTTTTCCTGCAGAATCCCTGGCTGATAAATTTATACATTTCGCTTCTACTGCTCAATGGACCTTTTTTGTATTGGTATGTTAAATCATTAATTCATAAAGATTTTAAGCCTATCCGGGAAATATTCCTGCATTTAATTCCTTTCCTCTTATTTAATTTATACCTCATAATTTTCTTTTCGTCCCGTGATATTCTAAAGAATACCGAAGGCATGAATGCATCCCGGAAAATTGATTTACCCTTTATATATCTCATATTCCTTTTCTTCATTGCCATTTCTGTTCCTTATTATATTCTTTGGTCGATTCGTTTACTTCGAAACCACCGAAAGAATATCTCAAATACTTTTTCAGCACTGGAAAATAGAAATCTTATTTGGTTGAGAAACTTAACCGTTATACTGGGGATTACCTGGACAATACTTGTAGCAATCTTTTTTACGCATCATGTATTGTTATTGTTTTCTGATGATTTTTGTATCAACGGACTTTTTCTTACCCTTTCAGTTTTTATCATTTTTGTTGGCTACTTTGGAATTTATCAACCTGCTATTTTTACTTCCCGCCTCCCTGAACCTTCCATCGATATTTTAACCGAAAACATACCCTACTCCGGATCGCCTTTAAAAATGGAAGATATTCAGAAATATCTTTCTTCCCTTTCAGATTATATGGAAACGAACAAGCCTTACCTGAATAATGAATTAACGTTATATCAGTTATCCGAAAAAGTGAAAATCCAACCACATACCCTTTCCCGGATCATCAACGAGTATCATCATCAGAATTTTTTCGATTATATAAATCACTACAGGGTGCAGGAGTTTAAAGCTGCTGTTGCTGACCCAAAATATAAGGATTATTCACTCCTTGGAATTGCTTTTGAATGTGGTTTCAATTCAAAATCAGCTTTTAACAGGATGTTTAAAAAATCTACCGGGCTTACTCCTTCTCAATTCAAAGAGGCCAATTTGTAAGGTTTCCATTACTTTATTTCTGTAATTCAATAGTCCCACTTTATAAACTGGGGCTTATAACGCCATTTAAACAAGTCCCACTTTATAAAATAGAGCGATCGGCCTGGTGCCGTGTTATAATTTTGCTCAGTGAATCATTCACAAACGGTTTTTAAATTTTTAAAGAAAGGAAATATATTATGACAAAAAATTATTTAGCCATTTATGAGCAAACCTTAAACATGATTGGCAGTTACGCAAAAGAAAATCCTGAAATGATGACTGCATTCTCTAAAGTACATCAGATAGGGTCAAAGGATGGAGTATTAAAACCAAAATATAAAGAACTCATCGCTTTGGGTATTTCAATAAATACGCAGTGTGAAGGATGCATCACAATGCATATTCACGATGCAATTGAAAAAGGTGCGACCCATGATGAAATTGTAGAAACAATAGGAACTGCAATTTATATGGGAGGTGGCCCATCGGTAGTATATGGATCCAAAGCTTTTGCTGCCCTTCAGGAATTTGAAGCTTTGTCGGTCAATCCAATAATAAATAGTATTAACAATTAATTAAACCAAAAATCATGGAAACAAAAATCAAAATCCAATCAGAAGAAAATTCAATGAGGCAAAAGAGAACTAACAACTTAAGCAAATTCAGTTTATTATCCCTCTTTTTATTCTCGGTATTTTTTCTTTATCCTTTCGTAACCTTTGCACATTGTGATACAATGGATGGACCTGTAATTGCAGATGCCAAAAAAGCTATTACTCACACAAACGTAAACTATGTTCTCAAATGGGTTCGCCCTCAGGATGAAGCAGAGATAAAAGAAGCCTTTAACCTCATTATGAAAGTAAGAGTACTTAGCCCTGAAGCAAAGAAACTTTCTGATAAATACTTTTTCGAGACACTGGTCAGGGTTCACCGCACAGGTGAAGGCGTGTCTTACACCGGGGTAAAACCATCAGGCACACCCATTGATGATAAAATACTTGCTGCTGATAAATCAATTGTATTAGGTAACCTTTCTCCCCTGAAAGATCTGGTTCCGAAAAACAAAATGGCAGAATTGACAATACGATTTGGTAAAGTGATGTCACTCAAAAAATTTGATGTCAACAATGTAAAGGCTGGAAGAGAATATATTGAAGCTTATGTTCAATTTTTCCACTTTGCCGAAGGAGAAGAAGAAGGAAACGATGTCCACACCCATTAAAGTGATGGCAATACTGCAACTGGAAATCAAGGAATAGAAGAGCACACTCAAGCCTTTGAACATGCATCACATATTCCATAGATCTTGACGAGATTTTTTTTTATAACGACAGGATTATTTGGTTCTTTATTTTTAACGGAGTATTGATTCATCTGCCAGCACTTTTTTTATGGATTGATTTTAATTTTTAATGTCTGCATGTAAACTGCTGATTTATTTTTATTTAGTATTACTTAGGCAATTGAAAGAAAAAAATTCTGCATAATTAGTTATTGAATTGCTTAATTATAAAATATAATCATTTATATTTGCACTAAATAATACAAAGAGGTAGCATATAATGAAATTGTCCAAAACATCTGAATACGCATTACGGATATTGATTTTTATGGCGAAAGAGCCAGATAAAATGTATACTGCAAAACAGTTAATTGAAGAATTAAAAGTTTCTGATAAATATTTGCGACGTCTAATGACAGATTTGTCAAAATCGGGATTTATACAAAGTGTACAAGGTAGAGAGGGCGGATATACATTTATAAAAAGTATCAATGAAATCTTTTTGTTTGATGTTATCGATTCTGTTGAGGGCATGGATAAATTGAATAGTTGTGTATTGGGATTTGAAAAATGCTCATGCACAAATCCCTGCGCCATGCATGATACCTGGCAACATGTAAGAGCAGAATTGAATAAAGTGTTTCGTGAAACTACACTTTCAAATATGGATTTTAAAAAGACGTTAAGATACTAATTTTTTTATATTTAAATACTACAACAATATAGTATATGCCATGATTTATTGCTAAAACAAAAGAATAATGAAAACGACAAGCTATATGAATCCAGATAGAGTTAATAACCCACATTTTAAACTACTGTGAGTTGCTTACAAATACCGGCTTTAAATTTATGTTAACTCAAAACAATATTAACTTTAAAACAACAAATCAATGAAAGAAACATTACTTGACAAGTTTATGAGTCGAAAAGGATTATCATCCGCCTTTTGGATTATTGCTTTGGTTATGGTTTCCGCGCTAATTTATTACACGGCAAACCTTCAAAAAGAAGTGCCACCCATTCCACAGGCAGTGAAATCAGAAAGTGGCGAAGTTCTTTATACTTACAATGATGTAGTAGCCGGGAAAGGCTATTTTCAGGAATTCGACCTAATGGACTGGGGATCAATGCTTGGAATGGGAGCCTATATTGGACCAGACTTTACAACCGATATGCTTCATTACCGGGCAGTTTATCTCTACGATTATTATGGAGAACAGTTGTATGGTAAGAAAAACAAGGACTTGACAGAAATAGAAAGAGGCGCTGTTAAAGTCCGTGTGATACAGGATGTAAAGAAACAGACTTCGTTATTAGTTGGAACTACTGTTTACACGGAAGCTTCAGCCGCAGCCTATAAAGAGAATGTAAAATACATTACGAATATGTTAGTCAACGGTGATCCGGATCGCGGATTTAAAGGAGGAGTAATTAAACCCGAAGAAGCAGTGAAGATTGCAGCCTTTTTTGATTGGGGGCAGTTAGTTGCTTCCTCGTTCCGGCCCGGAACCATCAGAACCTGGTCGAATAACTGGCCTGCTGAGCCTCTGGTGGATCAAAGTCTAACTTTCAATTCGCACAAAGTTTCCTTATGGGAATTTCTGATTCTGTGGACAATGACTATTGTTGTTATTTTTCTATCGTACGAATATTTATTTAAGAAAGAGCCGGGCGAAAAATTGGAAGAACCATTGGTTGTTACAACCATGTTTAAATCGCAAAAAAAATTATTGAAATATATTCCAATTGTAGCGGGTTTGTTTTTTGTTCAATTAATACTTGGAGGCTATTTATCACATATTTATTCTGAACCCGCCAAGGATTTAATTTTATCACAGTCTATCATACCTTTTAACGTATTGCGTTCTATGCACGTGCAATTAGCCATTTTGTGGGTTGCCGTAGGTTGGCTCGTGGGTGGATTGATTATTGCACCCTGGATAGCTAATCGAGATCATAAATATCCATGGATGGTTGATGTTTTGTGGCTTGCATTATTAGTGGTTGCAGTAGGAAGTATGATTGGGTTATACATGGGCGCCACCGGTCATATGCGTGATGTCTGGTTTTGGTTAGGAAATCAAGGACGGGAATATCTCAATTTAGGTCGTGTCTGGAGTATTGGATTGGTTGTAGGATTGGTATTTTGGTTTTTACTCATATTTTCACTTATCCGAAAAGCAGCTTCAAATAATCCAATCGTAAACACTATTATCTGGTCGGCTTTTGCAATAGCTACCCTTTATATAGCAGGTATGATGCCGATCAACAAAATCTTTCCAAACTTCACCATTGATGATTATTATCGTTGGTGGGTAATCCATTTGTGGGTAGAGCTTACATTTGAACTTTTTGCAGCAGGCGTTATTGCATTCTTCACCGTTTCTTTAGGCTTAATTTCACACAAAACGGCTGTTCGGGTCATGCTTTTTGAGATATTTCTTATTTCCTTAAGTGGAACATTAGGCGTAGGTCATCATTATTTCTGGCAGGGCCTTGATGAATATTGGATTGCAATAGGCGGTATATTTTCTGCCCTTGAACCACTACCAATTGCATTAATGATTATCGAAGCAATAAAAAATCAGCGTGAGAAGTTGCATTCAGGGGAAAGTTTTAGTTTCGGTGTTCCATTTATGTGGATTGCGGGTTCTGCAGTATTAAACTGGATAGGTGCAGGATTCTTTGGGTTGGTAATAAACACGCCTACAATTAGTTACTATGCGCATGGTACTTATTTAATTATGCCTCATGCACATATTGCTTTGTTAGGTGCATTTGGATACATTTCTATTGCGTTCCTTTATCTGACTTCCAGAGCAAATGCATTGGCAAATAATTATGAATGGAGTGATAAATTTAGCAAATATGGATTCTGGATTTTGACTATAGGTACATTGTTATATGCAATTCCAACCTATATTATCGGAATTCATCAGGCACAGGTTGCCATGGAATCAGGTTACTTCTTTGCCCGCACGCGTGAAGCCATTGAAGGACTTAAATTCTGGATGTGGATTCGTCTTGTTCCTGATGGGTTAATGATTATTGGCGGTGGATTAATCTTTTATGATTTAGTACAAAAAACATTCTTTGCAAAAACAATAAAAGCTGAATAGAGTTTTAAAACATACAGGAATATGGATTTTGATATTTCTGTATGTTTTTATTTAACTGTTAATTAGAAAATAGATACTTAACCATTAAACCAATTAAAAAATGAGTGAACTAATTAATAATTCTCGTAGCAGAAAAGAAAAACTCAAAGAGCTTTTACTAAAAATTCATCATGGCGGATCTGAAGAATTGATTCGTAATGAATTATTACTTTCATTAAGCCAAATTCCTTATGGGGAAGTTGTTGAAGTAGAACAGGAACTAATAGCAGAAGGATTACCGGAAGAGGAAATTCTAGATTTATGTGATGCTCATTCGGCTGTTCTTGAGGGGCGTGTTGACTTATCAGCTTTGAAACCTGTGGAAGTAGGTCATCCCGTTGATGTTTTCCGGAAAGAAAATGAGGAAATCAGAAATCTGACCAATTCTATTTTATCTTTAATTTCAGAAATCAGACGCGAGTCCGATGAAATGCTGAGCAGCAGAATAATAAAACTGAGAGGGCTTTTCAATAATCTTTATGATGTTGATAAACACTATCAACGTAAAGAATATCTTCTGTTTCCTTTTTTGGAAAAAATGGAAATTACAGGACCGCCTAAAGTAATGTGGGGAAAACACGATGAAATCCGCGAATTGATTAAAGGGAGTATCGAAGTGTTACAAACAACTGAAATGACGAAAGAAGAATTCGAGGCAGTTGCTGAGATTATACTCAATGTTGCAGCGAGTGGTGCAAAGGAAATGATAACCAAAGAAGAAGAAATTCTATTTCCAATGTCATTAGATGTCCTGACAGAAGCTGATTGGTATGAAATAAGCAAACAATCTCTCGAAATTGGTTTTTGCCTTTATGATCCTGTTGTAAACTGGAAACCTGAATGGGCAGAAGAACAATCAATTAATGAATCTCAAAAAAGTGGAAGTCATATACAATTACCAAGCGGAAGTTTCTCCGCCGAAGAAATAATGACTATTTTGAACACCTTACCGGTAGATATTACTTTTGTGGATAAAGATGATAAAGTGAAGTACTTTTCACAAAGCGCCGAACGGATATTCCAACGCAACAGAGCTATACTTAATCGTGATGTTCGTCATTGCCATCCGCCTGCAAGTGCTCATATTGTGGATAAGATTATTGAAGATTTTAAAAGCGGACGACAAAACAGCGCACCTTTTTGGATAAATATGGGCGGGAAAATGATACATATCGAGTATTTTGCCTTGCGGAATGATAAAGGTGAATACCTCGGAACACTTGAAGTTTCCCATAATATTACACCGTATCGTGAATTAGAAGGCGAACAGAGAATTCTTTCGTACAAATAAAACAAACTTACAAACACACTAAAATGAAAAAAGAAGAACTGATTATAACACCCAAAACCAAAGTTTTTGATATAATAGAGGCATATCCTGAACTGGAAGACATACTGATTGCTTATGTGCCAACATTCGAGAAACTAAAAAATCCCGTATTACGACGAACAGTAGGAAAAATTGCCACATTGCAACAAGCAGCCATAATCGGAAATGTGAACGTGGGAGAACTTGTAAACCATTTACGGGAGAAAATCGGACAAAATGCTGAAGAAATTAATTCTGAAAATCAACAGTATAATTACCAAAAGCCTGAATGGTTCGATGCAGATAAAGTAGCTGTACAATTTGATGTAAGAGAAATGCTTGCAAAAGGAGAACATCCGGTAGCTCAGGTTATGGAAGACCTGAAAAAACAAAAAGAGGATGAAATTTATCAACTTATTGCTCCATTTCTTCCTGTTCCTTTAATTGATAAAGCATCCAGTCTTAATTTTATCCATTGGATAAAAAAAGAGAATGATGAATTGTTTTTTATCTACTTTATTAAGAACAAGTCTCTTTGATTTCTTCGAATTAGCAGAATATTATGTTTAAGCAACTAGACACAGACTTGTAATATGGATTTAAAGATAAAAAGGGTATATGAAAAGCCGTCTACAGGTGACGGCTTTCGTATTCTGGTGGACAGATTATGGCCTAGGGGATTGACAAAAGAAAAAGCATCTGTAAATCTATGGATGAAGGATCTTGCTCCCAGTACAGAACTTCGAAAATGGTTTGGACATGATCCTAATAAGTGGGAAGAGTTCCAGAAACGATATCTCTTGGAACTCGATCAAAATAAAGAACAGTTAATCTTATTGAATGAACATCTGAAGAATGGAACGGTTACCTTGGTTTACGGAACTAAAGATGAAGAGCACAATGAAGCAGTTGTACTCAGGGATATGATTAATACTGCCAGTAAGATATGAATACTCTGCAACAAACTATTTACAGAACTATTTTAACTTCAATTTATAATAAGCATGATCACAATACCTGATACCGGTAAACAACGAATTGTAATTGTAGGTTGTGGCTTTGCCGGGTTAACACTGGCAAAGAAGCTTCGTAATTCCGGGTACCAGGTTGTCATTATTGATAAAAACAACTATCACCAGTTTCAACCCCTGTTTTATCAGGTGGCCTCTGCCGGTCTGGAACCCAGTGCCATTTCATTTCCCCTACGCAAAATATTTCAGCATTATAAAGATTTTTTTATCCGTAAAGCAGATGTAATCAAGATCGATACGCTCAACAATGATTTGATAACTACTGTTGGAACACTGCATTACGACATCCTTGTTTTGGCACATGGAGCAAAGACATCCTATTTTGGATTAGACCAACTGGAGCACTGTACGAGGTCCATGAAATCTGTTGCCGACGCATTAGATCTCAGGAATACTATTTTACAAAATTTCGAAGATGCCCTGGCAGTTGCTACCCCCAAAGAAAGAGATCAATATATGAATATTGTTGTCGTTGGTGGCGGTCCATCCGGTGTTGAGATTTCAGGTGCATTGGCAGAAATGCGCAACCACATCCTACCAAAGGATTTTCCTGATCTGGATTGCAGCAAGATCAATATTTATCTGATTGAAGCAAACAACAGGTTATTGGGAGCAATGTCAGAAAAGACTTCAGAAAAAGCAGCCGAGTTTCTACATAGGCTCGATATCAAAGTAATGACATCAACCTCTGTAAAAGTTTGTGATGAAAAATATGTATTTCTCAGTACCTCTGAAAAAATCAGAACGAATATTGTGATCTGGACAGCAGGTATAAAAGCAAATAAAATAGAAGGATTAAACAAAGACTGTTATACAAAAGGTGACCGCCTTTTGGTTGACCGTTTCAATCTGATTGCATGTTTTAAAAACATATATGCCATTGGAGATGTGGCCCTAATGACCGAGGAAAAATATCCTGCCGGACATCCACAACTTGCACAGGTTGCCATTCAACAGGGTGCTCTCTTGTCAAAAAACCTCAGGAGCTTTTTAAATGGCAGGCCAATGGAGATATTCCGCTATCATGATTTAGGAACAATGGCGACCATCGGACGCAATCTGGCAGTCGTTGAGTTACCCTATATCAAGTTTCAGGGACTATTTGCCTGGCTGGTTTGGATGTTTATTCATCTTTTTTCAATCATGGGGATCAAGAACCGGCTGCTGGTATTCATCAACTGGGTGTGGAATTATATTACATACGACCAATCATTGCGGTTGATCATAAAGCCGAAAGATCGGAATTGATTTAGTTTCTTAGATATACCGACCCCATTTCCTCCCCATTTCCTAGACAAACAATCGTCGAAGTTGAAACCACCTACTATCATAACGATACTTCGATTTCGCTCATAAATTAAAACGAAATCTGACACAATACTCAAATAATTCAGGATCCGAAAATGCGTTGCACCTCCAGGTACAAATATTGGTTTAATGCTCAATCCCTGCACCTTTACCGTTGCCGAACTGCGAGAAGCAGAATGGGAGAGGTAAAACTGATTAGCTATGTAAGAAATCAAACTTTTCCGTTTGTCAAATTCTAGGGTAAACAATAACGGCATCGCCCTTGAAAAGTAAAGAGATTTCCTATTTTGTTTCATTACAAAATCCCTTTTTAGAATCTCTGCAACCAATGACATCAGCCTTCCTGTAAACCGAAAGTCCGTATGCCGGTCAAGTAACGATTGAAAACAAAGTCGAAGCGCTTTGACCCCGGCCGTACATCCATTTTCCATTTTTTTTAGATTTAAAGTCACCTTAATAACCAACATTCATTTTCACACGAAATTTTGTTCGTTTATAGCATAGTCATTCCAGTCATCAATGCTCATCTCCATGTCATCAAGCCAATCAACCAATGCAATATATTTCTCTTCAGAAAGCCCACCGTTCAATTCGCACAATTCTGCAGTAGTTGCAATCAGCATAACGAAACTATAAGGATTCATCTTTTTGAGGTCACTTACTGTTTGCTCCCTTCCACCAATTGCAACATATTCCAGAACCTGATCCCCCGTAACTTGTAATACTTTGTAACAATGGTCGATAAATGCCGGACTATCATTCTTAATATTCACATTGTTCTCACATGCTGCAATGACACTTAAAAAGTAGATAATTGCCATCTTCTGATTGTGTGATAACCCATAGAAATATTCCTCTCCAACATCGAATTTGATTTTTTTCCTTGTTTTGTACATTTTGTAATATATTAAAAATGTGAATAATAGGGTGGCCACATAGCGTGGTCACTGAGCCTTGCTGGTGCAGATTTAAAATCTGCACCAGCAAGCCACAAGGGCCGCCCAGGGCAGTTACAAATACGTCATTGCCATTTGCCGGCATAAAGCATGAACCCTCCCCTATAGCCCAGATCCTTGCCATGCTGGAGATCGGCGTTTCCGGCTTTCTTTTTGCCCATCTGGACTTTTATGACTCCCTTGCAGAACCAGGGCATTCCTAAAAGTGGATCCAGTTGGATACACTTATTGAAGTCGGCCAGGGCTTTGGAGAAGTTACCGCTCAGATAATATGCGATCCCCCTTTTTGAATAAGCATGAATGCTGTCAGGCTGTAATTGAATGGCCATCGTGGTGTCTTCAATTGCACCACGGTAGTCTTCCAACCAGTATTTCACAATGCTTCTGTTGCAATAGTAATCTGCATTATCCGGATTCAGGGCTATGGCGCTGTCATAATCCTCAACGGCACCGAAATATTCTTTCAGATAAAATCTGGCCTCTGCCCTCATCAAAAAGGCTTCGATGTCATTGGGATTGTCACTAAGCGCGTTACTACAAATCTCTTTGACGAGTTCATAATCCACTGATATATCTTTATCCGAAATTCGATTTGGTTTAGTATTTAATTTTGTTTCCATGATGTTTGTTTTAAATTATGAATACCTGATAAAGCCAACGTTGATGGAGTCGATCCTTCTTTTCAGCTCGGCCACTCCATCGCCTTCGGCTGAATGAAATGAATTGGCATTGCCTTCAATGGTTTTGATGTAGGCGCCTTCGATGCCGGTAACGATTCCGGTATGGCCTTGCCATGCATTGCGCCGGATGATGAATATATCACCGGGTTTGATAAGCGCAGGATTTTGCAGAACCTGGCCTGAGGTGATCCTCTTACCGGTGGTTTTGTTCCAGTGGTTGAGACAGGAGCCGGTTGCGGGCAGCGGGTTGGCCAGATTAAGGCCCATGCAGGCCTTTTCATAACACCAGTAGACAAATGCAGCACACCAGGCGTAACCAGGGCCCAGATGGACGCTTTTAAGATATTCTTCGACTCTGGGGCCACGGTTTGAACCGGAAGGGATTTCTTTTATGCCGATTTCATTGCGGGCAATGGTTAACAGGGATGTGATAAGAGGACTGGGTAAATGAGAATTATTCATAGTAGTTGAAGATTTGGTTAATTTGAATTTCAAAAACGTTTATTGTCATTTTAGATACGTTAAAAAACCAGAGACATACGTTCAATTTCATTTTGGATACGTTCATTTCGACTTCACCATGCTGGTGCAGATTTTAAATCTGCACCAGCAGGCAGAAAAACCTAGACCATAATCAGATCACAGCACCCGGTAATTTCATCATTAAAAGGAATGATCAACAACACGATCAGTCCATTGAGCGACCCGCCAAACAATTCCATGAACCTGACCCAGAAACGCAGCAGCCAATTTAATTTCCTTTTCAGGAACCACTTGTGACCAGCGGCATTGAAAACACCATCCTCCTTCATCCAATCCTCGGGGATGATCCAGGGATGTTTTTCTTTCATCGAGGGATCAAGCTTCACACTGTGGGTATAATCCTCATAAGCCCCCCGGAAATCCTGCTGCAAGATTTTTGTTTCTTTCCTGCCCATGTAAGCCTCCGCGTTATCGGGGTAACATTCAATGGCATGGTCAAAATCTTTGATGGATTCCTCCAATCTTCCGCTCAACCTGTATGCCTTACCCCTGCTCAGGAGCGAAATGAGTAAATCCGGATCGATACCTAATGCCTTCGACAGTAGATCTATTCCTTTCTGGTATTCACACACAAAGATGAAAATGAAAGCCAAATTGTTGAGAGCCGTGATATCAAAAGCATTCAGTTTCAGGCCTCTTTCGTAGTTCATCACTGAAGCCCTTATGTCGCCCGCCATGCATTGTTCATTGGCAAGGTTAAAATAGGCGGTAGCATTTTTCGAATTAATTTTAATCGTTTCTCTGCAGAAACAGATGAAATCTTTAGGTAAACAGGATTTTTTTGATCCCGCATGGTGACTGTGTTTTAGTTTTCTTTGTTTCATGTTAGGTTGTAGATTAGTTGTCAAAATATTTATTTTCGCCGCTTGAGGTGCTTGAGGGAAAATCCACTTTGATAACCCCTATTAGTAATTTTTGAAAAAAAACATAAAGTATATAAAAAGTGGTATTTTCCTCAAGCACCTCAAGCGCCTTAGAACGGTAATTCATCATCGGCATCTTTAGCAGGCAAATAGGGATCGGGTTGCTGACTCCAGTTGTTGTTTCCCCCCATTCCCTGGTCAGGTTCATCATCTTTCAGCGTCCTGGAGCTCCGTTCCACGCTATCCTCGGTGACTATCCTGACCAGATAGTATTTTCCATCATGCTTATTGAATTCAATGAAATTGTACTTGGCCATAAACTTTCCAATCTGGGAATTGGTGTAGGGCTGGAGAGGAAATTTAAACTTGGTCAACAGGAACAGCGTCACATCCGCGGCTTTCATCAGTTTGATATTTCTACCACTCTGAAACTGGTCCTTCTGGTTCCATTCTTCCATCGTGACCGTTCGCAGCCAGGTCTCGATCAGTTCCTCCTCAATTGGTTTCGAACTATAAATTTGGTTGTGTATAGTCAGCTCCCTGATCTCGTCTTCTTTGAACCAATACTGAAAGCCTTTTGTCCCAAGCGCAATTGCCTGAGCCATACATTTGTCGATGTTCATCTTTTTTTCATATTCAACCTTTATAACCGACGCGCACAGATACCGCCGCGACCCCGTGGGATCATTCAGAATCTGTTTATCGTTCACCGCAGCGATAAAAGATGCCCTGTGAGGAAGCACCACCGAACTGCGACCATAAGGTCTCCTAATCCGGATACTTGCCCTTGTGATCAATTCTTTGAAGATGGCCAGGTCGTGGCGGTTCAGGGCCTCGAATTCGTCCAGGATAATCAGGGCACATTCCCCCACCATGATCTGAATATCCTTGTTATCGGTGAGTACAGCTCCCGGCGCCAGGTACTCCTTCAAAGCATCAGGTACCAGATTCTTCATCCAGCTGCTCTTTCCCACCCCTTGCTTACCGACAAAAACAATGACCGTATGGTTGATGACTTCATCCACGTACAGGCTCATCGCGTAAGCCACGAACCACTTTCGGAAGCAAAATTCCCAGTAGTCATCATCAGTAGTCCAGACCGTTTTGCAAAGCCTACCGATGTAATCGGTCTTGCCATCCCAGTGTATTCCTTTAAAATACTCGATGAAGACATCAAAGTCGGGACTAAAATTGCTGCTCAGCAAGGGGATTAATATTTTAACCGAGATAAACTGGTCATGATTATTCAGCCATCTCCAGATCGAATTCATCCCGAAATCTTCCAGGTTTTGAAATTTGTGCTCGGTACCCTGCAACCTCCATTCCACAGTCCCTTTAACCAGGTTATAGCGCAATTCGAACAGGGCTTTGATCATCGTTTCCACCTCTTTCAGATCGTAATGCGTCGGTTTCTTCTTCTTTGCTTTATCTGATTTTGGATCCTCATCTTCTGTATGTGGAAATGCCTTGTCGAAGAGTTCATCCATCTGACTTAATGATGGAAAGCGGATTTGCTCTAAAATGGAGTTTTTGATTTTTTTCTTTTTCTTTTTACTGGATTTGATATCTTTCTTTTCGGGCTTCAATCCCACCTTCACAGACGCAATAGTTGAAGTTTCAATTGTATTGGTTTGAAAAGCGCTCCGAACCGTACTCCTTACCTCCCGGTCGTCATAGTTATAATCCTTTTGAATCAAAAGAAACGCCGCCCCTTCATCAACCCCCTCTTTTCGCAACTGCAACGCAAGTTTAAAAACAAAGGAATTCCGTTGTCCCTCAACAAACTGAACATACTTGTTCACAAATTTGACACACCGTTTGAAGATTTTGGCTTGATCTTTTTGATCAACTTGTTGCGGATTCGTTGGTTCCAAATGTATGGTCACACCTTGTGGGTGCCCGTTTTCAACAATACCCGCCCCGAAAACCGTTGCCAACGGATTAAAATACGCCTCCGGATCCCAACTTAAAAAGCACAACCGCGTAATATCCTTCCCCGAAGGATCGATCACGGCACCTGTAATCAAGCTATAGTACTGCTGCACCTTCAGAAAAGTCTTCAAATGTTCCACCGGTTCGGTGTCCACCCTGACTAATACCTTCAGGCCGTTCCCCGAGGGGCTGACAAAACAGGCCAAAGTGAACTTGCAACCGCAAATAATCCCTTTCATCGTGATCATCATCTCCACCGTGAGTTTATCCAGGTCCAGCACGATCACGTAGCTGTACCGCACCATGTACTCCATTTTCCGCCCACCCACGAACATGGCCGAAGGCGTGAATGCAAGCAAAGCTTTCTTGGCGTTGTTATAAGCCGTGATGTTACCATCGGCCAGCAGTTGCCTCAGCTCTTGTATCGCGGCGGCAATATCCCCATTCCTGATCATGTTCATGATCTCCTCAATGGTTTTATGCCCGGCGACAATCTTGAAATTTCTAAAAAGTGTTACTAATTTATTCATTTCAAAAAAGGATAAAATAAATTCAATTACTCCATTAATACATTATCATTCAATTCAATACAATTAATTCTTCAATTCAGAACGGCATATAACTTTAGCCTGGCAAAAAAAAATGCCTTTTTTTATACACTCATACTCATTGGAATTTCTGTAGGGATGGCCGTTGTGGCCATCCTCTACTCAAGGAAGAAAACCTATCTAAAATCAGGAATTCAGAATAACGAACAGTGGACATTTAACACATTCAAACCCTTCGCCATCCCATTCCTCCAAGGGTGGAGAATTCCCTCCCTCGATAGAAACCGGCACATGCAAGCTAAAACTATTCAGGATCGTATCGAGCGGGTAATACAACTTCTTCCCTATTTTCACAAAAGGCAGCCTTCCACTCATGCGCCATCGTTGTGCAGTTCGTTTAGAAACCTTCAGCAGGTCCCTGAACTCTTCATTATTAATATATCCATCGTCAAACTCCGACTTTTTAACGGGCGAGGAGTGGCCCACAACCCTCCTGTTCAACGCGTCGAATTGCTCCTTGTTAAGCGGAATATCTTTCATAATTATTCATTCATATTACTAAAAAGCCAATAGTTAAATCCATACACTTTCGAATCAGAATGATCTGCGAAAAGCATCAATAAATCATTTACATCAGGACGCATCGTCCCAAAAAGTAAATACAACAGGAAAACTTACGAAAAATTAAGGAGAAAGGCCTAAGTATTATATTGGAATCTGCAATGTGGTTCACTCATCGAAAGGTGCATATCATCGGCAGTAACATCTTCTATACCATAAACCGGAATATCCCTTAGCATTTTGAGGTACATTAACGCAAACCCTGCCATATGCGGTATATTATCCCGCAACGCTCTATCATCGTTTGTCTCCTCTAAAATCATTTTACCCTACGATAAAATTAATAATCGGTTGTTTGTACAGCTTTTCAAAGATACAAAAATATTTTAAAAGCAAGTAAAAAGACAATTATTTCACAGTTTTTTTTTCATTTCTTTGCTGTATTAGATAAATAAGGGTTTCAGGACATAACACCTCATAAAAAACCTGGAAATAATCCCATATTAAGCTATGATCCATCACTTCCAGCAACTAATTCACCCCATTAAGCGCTTAAATAACCCGGTCACTGAGCGTAGTCGAAGTGACCCCACCCCACCCCCATCTTTCATAATTTTTCTTATTGTTTATAATAAATCAATTGACTAGGTTTGTATCAACGTTTTAACATAAAAACAAATTCCCTCTTTTAGACTACCCCGAATAAACAATGACCTAAAACAAAACCACCACAAGAAACCCAATAAATGACCATAGAACAATACATTGACAGCATCAACAAACGCTACAAGCTAGGCAATGCCACCGAACACACCTTCCGTGGCGATCTGCAACAACTCATCGAAAGCCTGGTTCCTGAAATCAGGGCAACCAACGAACCTAAGCGTCAATCCTGTGGCGCCCCCGACTATATCATCACAAAAAAAGACATCCCCATTGGTTTCATCGAGGCCAAACAAATCGGCAACGACGACCTTGATGGCAACAAGAAAACCGGTAACAAGGAACAATTCGACCGTTACAAGGCCTCCCTGGGAAACCTGATGTTTACCGATTATCTCTCCTTCCACCTTTATCACGATGGCGAATTTGTAACCAAGATTTCTATTGGTCAAATTCATTGCGGTGCAGTTGTCTCTCTACCCGAAAACTTTGCACCCTTCACCAACCTGATCAAAGACTTCTGTACACATCAGGGCCAGACCATCAAAAGCTCAAAGAAACTGGCAGAGATGATGGCAGGCAAGGCCCGATTACTCTCAGATGTGATCGAAAAAGCCCTCACCAGCGACGAAACCAACAGTGAAGACAGCACCCTCAAAGACCAGATGAATGGCTTCCGCGACATCCTCATTCACGACATCACCCCCAAAGGCTTTGCCGATGTATATGCCCAGACCATTGCATACGGAATGTTTGCAGCCCGTCTTCACGACGACACCCTTGACACATTCAGCCGTCAGGAAGCCGCCGAACTCATCCCCAAGTCAAATCCATTTCTTCGCAAGCTATTTGGCTACATTGCCGGTCCCGATCTCGACGACCGTATAAAATGGATAGTCGACAGCCTTGTCGAGATCTTCCAGGCAACCGACGTTGCCGATCTACTGAAGAATTACGGCAGGACCACTAAAATGGAAGACCCCATCATCCATTTCTACGAAACCTTCCTGAGCGAATACGATCCTAAACTCCGCAAGGCCCGTGGGGTTTGGTACACACCGCAACCCGTCGTCAATTTCATTGTCCGGGCAGTTGACGACATTCTAAAGACCGAATTCGACCTCCCACAAGGACTGGCCGATACCTCTAAAACCAGAATTAAGGTAAATCTGCAGGGCAAAATGATTGAGCAGGAAGTCCACAAAGTTCAAATCCTTGACCCTGCCACCGGTACCGGTACATTCCTTGCCGAAGTAGTCAAACAAATCCATAAAAGGTTCGAAGGCCAACAGGGCATCTGGAACAATTATGTAGAAACACATCTTTTGCCCCGCCTCAATGGTTTTGAATTACTGATGGCTTCTTATGCCATGGCACATTTGCAGATGGATCTGCTCATGACCCAGACAGGCTACAAACCAACCAAGGAGCAACGGTTCAGAATTTATCTTACCAACAGCCTGGAAGAAAGCCATCCGGATACCGGAACATTGTTTGCAAACTGGCTAAGTACCGAAGCAAACGAAGCAAATTATATTAAAAGGGATATACCTGTAATGGTTGTAATGGGAAATCCGCCCTATGCAGTAAGTAGTAGCAATAATGGGGAATGGATTCAAAAACTGGTAGCTGACTACAAGAAGGACCTAAATGAAAGAAACATTCAACCACTTTCGGATGATTACATAAAGTTCATCCGTTATGGTCAACACTTTATTAACAAAAACGGAAGTGGAGTCCTGGCTTATATTTCTAACAATAGTTTTCTGGATGGAATCATTCATCGTCAAATGCGTAAAAATCTATTAGAAAGCTTTGACAGCATTTATATTTTGGATTTACATGGTAATGCCAAGAAAAAAGAAGTATGCCCGGATGGTTCTGTCGATCAGAATGTATTTGATATTATGCAAGGAGTTAGTATTAACATCTTTGTAAAAACAGGGAATAAGAAAAAGAATGAATTGGGTAAATTATCTCACTTTGAATTATTTGGTAGAAGAGAATACAAATATGATTTTTTATATGAAAACTTTATAAAATCTGTTCCTTGGAATAATTTACAATTCAGCAAACCTAATTTCTTTTTTGTAAAAAAGGATTTTAGTCTTTTTGAAGTTTATGAAAGTCAATTTTCATTAAATGATTTATTTATTCAAAAAAGTTCAGGAGTGGAAACAAGGAAAGATTCCATTGTAATATCTACTTATGAATCACATTTAAAAGAAGTTATTGATGATTTTAAAACGTTAGATGTAAACCAAATTGCTAAAAAATATAAAATTGACAATAAAAGTCGGGATTGGAAACTTGAAACTGCAAAAGAAGATATATTAACAAACAAACCCAAAATAAGAACCATTCAGTATCGACCTTTTGATAACAGGAAAATAATTTATACTGGACATACTAAAGGTATCAATGGCTATCCAATGTTTAATAATTTTAAACATTTCATTGATGTAAATAACATTGGCTTAACCTATGAAAGGCAATGTGTAATTGGTGATTTTACAAATATTATTATATCGAAAACAATTGTTGATGGGCACATTCTAGGGACTGCATTTTCAAAAGGCTATACAGCACCCTTATACCTTTATCCTGATATAAATGTGAATCAAACAACTTTACACTCAACTGAAAGAACCCCAAACCTAAATCAAATAATCATAAATCAAATTGCAGAAAACTTAGGTCTGACCTTTACAACGGAAAAAGAAATTTCAACAACCTTAACTTTCAATGACACTTTTGCTCCCATCGATATTCTGGATTACATCTATGCAATACTCCACTGCCCAACATACCGCGAGAAATACAAAGAATTCCTGAAGATAGACTTCCCCCGCATTCCCTATCCTAAAGACAAAGAAACCTTCTGGCAACTCGTAAAACTAGGTGGCGAAATCCGGCAAATCCATTTACTGGAAAGCCCTGTTGTAAATCATTACATCACCCAATACCCCATCGACGGTGATAATAAAGTAGGCAAAATCAATTATCACGAACACAAAGTCTACATCAACGAAACCCAGTACTTCGCCAATGTCCCAGAAGCAGCCTGGAACTTCTACATCGGCGGATACCAACCCGCCCAGAAATGGCTCAAAGATCGCAAAGACCGCAAGCTAGACTTCGATGATATCCAACATTACCAAAAAATCATCGTCGCCCTAACCGAAACCGCCCGCCTCATGTCCGAAATCAACCAAATCGAAATCGAACAAAAAAAAGAAGGTGTGAAATGAATATGCACTTACAATTCTTGCCGATGTTTGCATATTTCTTCATTAAAATGACTTATAAATATAATTGACTAATTAAATGACAAACAAATTCTGATCTATGAATAAATTACAGAAAGTATTAATATTCATTGTCGATAGTGGTTTATCCATGTTGAATTCTCTAAAACTGCGATTGTCAAAAGAAAATAAATCCGAATCTGAAACCGAAAAAACAATTGAAGATTTACAATTTAATTTAGTCCCAACACCTATTCAACCAGGGAAAGAAAACTATCAGTGCGTCAGCGATATTGAAAAAAAACTGAAGGATAAAAAAATAAAAAATATTGCTCTTACTGGATCATTTGGATCAGGAAAGAGTTCAATATTAGAAACCCTTCAAGAAGAATTCAAGGGGTATCATTACCTAAAAATATCATTAGCTACTTTCAAAATCGAACATGAAAATTTAGAAGATGAAAAGAAAAATCCTGAAAAAAAATCAGGAAATATCATTCCTGAAAAAAAGACTGATTTTTTTGAGTCCGAAGAGCGTATTAATAGATTATTGGAATACTGCATATTACAACAAATAATTTATCATGAAAAAATAAACAAGATTCCAGAATCTCGTTTTAGAAGGATAAAGCATGTAACAAATTTATCTTCAATTAAAGCTTCAGGAATAATTGTTTCTTTTCTTCTAAGTTTAGCAATACTTTTTGAACCGGCATTTTTGAATATTAGTTCTTTACACAACTTATTTTCATTTATCTCACCTTACAAATCCTGGATAGATTATTCATGTCTCGCTATCGTCATATATGACATATTCTACGGAATTAAAAATTTATACCAGATAAGCCAAAACTCGAAACTTAATAAAATCAACTTAAAAGAAGGTGTAATTGAAATTGATAATCAAAATAATAGTTCGATATTAAATAAACACCTTGATGAAATAATTTACTTTTTTGAAGCTACTAAATATAATGTTGTAATCATTGAAGATCTGGATAGATTTGAGACTTCAAATATATTTACTAAACTAAGAGAGATAAATTTTTTGATTAATAATTCAAAGGCTATTAATAGGCATGTTGTTTTTATATATGCTATTAGAGATGATATATTTAAAGATAATTTACGCACAAAATTTTTCGACTACATAGTATCCGTTATACCCATAATAAATCCGACAAATGCAGGTGATAAATTGATTCAATATCTTAATGCAAGAAAGGTTACTGGAATTACAGACAGGCAATGCAAAGAACTTGGAATCTTTATAGATGACTTGAGATTGTTAAAGAATATTGTAAATGAGTTCATGCAATATAAGTCTAAGCTTAATCCTAATTTATCGATGTATAAACTTCTGGCAATTATAATTTACAAAAATTATTATCCGCAAGATTTTGTTGATCTGCATAATATGAAAGGATTAGTTTATACTGCTTTTCAAAATAAAACGAAATATGCTCAGAAAAGTATTGAAAATGTCAATGAAAGAATTAAAATCCTTGAAGATGAAATTCAAAATATTGAGAAACAGAAATATACTAGTTTAAGTGAATTACGAACTTTTTACATTCTAAAATATCTAAAGTATCTACCTAATATGGTCTGTTTCGCTGCAGGAAAACTCGATTTTTCATTTGAAGATTTGCAGAAGGAAGATAATTTCAACAAACTTATTAGTGGAGAAATAAATAACTTAAAATATTTACAATCTAATACTTATAACTATTCAGCAATAAGCCCTAACTTTAAGGCTATTGAAAAAGAGGTAGATGAGTATAACTCGTATGCTGAAAGAGTTGAACTATGGAATAAAAAAGAAAATAATGAAATAATTTTATTGAAAAGGAATATTCAAACTTTTATTAATTTAAAATTTGAAATTCAATCTTACCCATTGAAGGATATACTTTCAAATGAAAACAATCTGATATCAACCCTTTACACTGATTTGTCCGAAAATAAACTTTTAGTATTTTTATTGCAATCCGGATACATCGATGATAATTATAATGACTATATCTCTTTTTTCCATCCAGGATCAATTACTAATTCTGACAACGACTTTTTAATTAATCTAAAAATAGGAAAATCCAGTGGTTTCTCCTATTCGCTTAATAAAATTGAACTATTATTAAATGAGATACCGATAGGTCTATTTAAAAAATCAATAATTCTAAATATATCATTATTAGACCATTTACTTGGAAAAGAACAAATAATTGACCCAAAGATTTTCCATATTATTAAATTAATAAAGAAAAAAGATAAAGTGGCATTTGATTTTTCATTTGAATACTTGAATAAAGGTAAACAAAGTCAATTATTTATAAAAATACTTGCAAACCAATGGGAAGAACTCTGGACATCAATTGAGGAAAGTGAATATATTTCTCCGGAAAATAAAGAGTATTATTTATATCGAATATTAAAAGAAGCCAATATAGATGATCTTTCTAAACAAAATATAAATGACAAACTTTCGTCACATTTAAATAATAATTATTCTTTACTTGCTACTTGGCAAGAAAACATAGGATTAGAAAGATTAATTGAGATATTGGAAAAGCTTAAACTTTCTTTTGGCAAATTATCAATGGCATCAGAACCAAACGGATTATTGCAATATACCGTATCTGTAAACAGATACGGTATAAACATCGACAATATTAAGATTATTCTGTTACATGATAGTCAGTCTTCATTATTAATTAACTCTTTTAAAACAGCAAGTTATACTGCCATATTAGAATCAGGTAATGAATCGTTAATTGAATATGTTCAAACTAATCTCGAATATTGTATTGAAAATATATTCTCTCTATCTGGGAACAGTATTTATGAATCGGAACTGGCGCTTATAGATATATCTGGCGCTTTCGAAATTTCCAAAGAAATAAGAAAAGGGTATCTATCAAAACAAAAAAATAAAATAGTGGATATCAAATCCATCAATAATGAATATTGGGAGAAAGATGAAATACCAAGTAATTGGGACTTAGGGCTTGAAAGTAATATTGTCCAGTCGACCTGGGAAAATGTTCTCACATATTATAAAACTCATGAATATTCAGTTACTCTTATAGAATTTCTTTCTAAAGAAAGCAACTTTTCAGACTTAGGAAAAACCAGTCTTTTATCGTTGCAAGAAGAAGATGATGAATATATTTCCAAAATAAGTGAATCAATTCTTACGACGGATAAATTTACTCAAGATTGTTTTGAAAATCTCAGGAATGGCTTAGATATAAAATTCGTTGCAGTAGATTTTTCTTCCCTTTCAAAGGACAAAGTATCGGTGTTAATTAAAACAGAAGTTTTAATACTAAATGAATTTAATTTAGAAGCCTTAAGAACAAAATACTCAGGATATCAATGTAATTTAATTATCCAATATAAACAGGAATATTTAAAATCGATAAATAATTTCATCTTATTAACAGGTGAGTTATTATATCTATTAGATTCCGATTCATTTACTTTAAAAGAAAAATTCAAAATTATTAAGACACTCACGCCGCAAATCCTTAACAAAAACGCACAACTTTCAACAAAAATATGCCAAATTCTTAATAACCATATTTCAAGCAATGATATTGATTATGATTTATTCAAAGACATAATTCATTATTGTAGCGATAATGATCTAAAGATTTCATTAGTAACCGAATATCTAACTAAATATAATTTTGATATAAAAACTACTACTGATCTTTTATCGTTACTTCCTGCTGATTATTACGCGTTAACTCTAAAGCTTAAAAGGCCAAAATTCAAAAACAATAATGTAAACCGAACACTTCTAGAGTTTTTAAAATCAAAAAATTACATCCATAAATGTGATATTGATGGAAATAAAATTAAGGTTACTTCAAGAACTAAATAATTGAGTGTACGACATATGTTTCAGTACATAGATCTGAAATGTCTATGGCTTTAAAAATGAGTAACATTTAATCAAACCCATTGCGGAAACACTCCTCCGATTTAAAAAAAGAGAGACAAATAAATAATTATTAATCAAATTTCAAAAGTATGTATCAGACAGGTGAAAAACCCGGAAAGGGAATGTACCAATGTACAAATTGTGGTAAAATTATTACACTCAATGATAACACAGACACTTTACCACCGTGTCCAGGATGCCATCACACTACTTGGAATAAAGTAGGTTAAGGCAATTAAATTTATTATTTTCAAAAAAACTTCAATTCGATTTGTTTTATCCCCTTTTATTTTGGATTGATTTTGCCAAATTAAAGGGGGATTAAAACAAAAAATATCAGCAACAATTCATAAAATGATCAAGGATACTCCAATAATAAATATTTTAACATATAATTTACCCTATAAATTAGCAAATCAGATTTATAACGAAAATGAATCACGTTTTAGTGAAGTAAAATATTTAATTGATCATTACGACTTGTATAAACCTCTTTCAAAATATATTGAAACAGTTAAAATATTACTTGCTATGACAATATTTCAAAAACGAGTGATTGCAAATCTTGACGCAGCCATAAAATTTCATGGAAAAATAAAAAGATATAGCAATGTAAGCACCATCAAAATAGGATCCTATGATTTTACTGAAAAAGAAAAAAACAAACTTTATGGATTGATCATAAATTTTAATACTCTTATAAATAAATTTGGTATTCCTATAGGATTAAATGATTATGAACAAACAAAAGATTTTTTAAACAAAGTACTTTCACTTTTAGAACATCCTGAAAATGATCAAGAAAAAGGAGAACAAGCTAACAACAACAAAAACGATCTCCCCTTTTAAAGATATTAAGCTTTTTAAAAAGGAAATTACTGACTTTTTAAATAAGTATAAGTCTACAGTTGGGAAACATGCTAATAGAATAAGTGATTATTTTGAAATGAGCTGTTATAACTTTATTGTTAAGTTTTATGAAAATAATGACTATGATATTTCTGTTCAAAACTTAAAATCTAAAAAGTACTATTATAAGTGTTCACCGGCAGGTTTACAATCGAATTATTCCTTTTTTAAAGTTTCAAAAAAAACAGGGATTAAAACCTATGAATTCGAAATTCAACATAATTTAGCGGCACAATCATCCTTTAATAAAGACATTTTCACTAATCCAGACATTACAGTAATAAAAACAGGAAGCGCCAAAACATCAACCACTTATTATGAAATAAATAGAAGGTTCTCTTATGTAGAGAATAAAGATGTTATAACATTTTTTGAGGTTAAAAATTTTAACCCATATCCAGAATTAGTATTTAACTTTATTGGTATTGTTAATGAGTTAAAAAAAGAAATTTTAGCAAATAAATCACCATCAAAGAAACCATTGCATTTAGCCCCTTGTTTAATGGTTTCGGGCAAACCAAACAGACAAACTCAAAGGATAAAAGATTCTTTAGAAGAACGATACTGTATAAATATTATCTATGATTTATTTGACTCGGGAGTTTCAATATTTTCAAAAAGGAGACAATCTGAACTAAAAACAACAGGGAAAATAAAATAAAATTGGGAATTAATGGGGTCTGGACCATAAAATGTCAATGAATTCAGAATCTCATTTTAAAACCCCTCCCCTAGTTTCCTGAACATCCCAATAGTATCGACACATTCAAATCCATGTGCAATACAAACATCCGGAATTTTAATCTTGTTTTTTCTCTGTGGCTCACTGGATTCGTAAGTCACAATGGTTCTATCATTCAGTTTTGCATGTCCAAAAGCTATAATCCAGGCATCGGCCTCATCGGCTTCTAGAAATTCTGCGATTGCATTTGGAGTATAATGACTACCCTTTGAAGCAGCCCAGGTTACAATATTTCGATAAGATGCAATCACCGGCTGAGTATCCTTAAAGAAATCTGGTGGTAGATTGTCATCACACCATGTTTTTAGAGCGTCTTCATTTTGATAAATCTCTTGTTTAACTTTATCGACGCTGATTATTTTCCCCGCTTCAGCTAATTGCTTTACCTTTTCCCAAAAGCTAAATACTACATCTAATAGATAATACATCCGGTGAGCCTGTATGAAAAAATTACTATCCACAACATAAACACTCATCTTACTTGAAAGTGTTTAGAGAAAAAAGTCTGAAATGTGTCTCCTTTCAAACCAGTTAGCTTGTAAGCATCGCGATACAGGAGCTTATCAGCTTTTACCGCATTATTGATATGGGCGGCAAAAGATAGGCCTAATCTTTTTTTAGTAGTCGCGTAAAAATCTCCACCAGAGCTTTGATGCTCTTTCTTGAAGTTTTCCCGGCTGATGTATTCATTGTAAAATTCAAAGAATTGATCTCTGGTGATTTTTCCTGTATCCAATGCTCTTCGCGCAATCACAATCTCGCTTACTTTGAAGTACCGGACTGCAGATTTAATATTGTGAGATCCCATCCAAAATTCATTGAAGGACGCTGCAGGAACCAAAAATTCGGCAGCAACTTTATCACACAATAACTCATTGGGATCATTGGCCGGTTGCAGATTGCGGAAATCAAATCCGGCGCTGTGTCCGGTCCAAATGTGAGCTAATTCATGAACAATCGTAAATAGTTGAGCAGCTTTGCCGTCGGCATTGTTGATAAACATGAAGGGGGCCATTTTATCCACTAATACAAAACCTCTGCATTCATCTACATTGATGGGTCTGTTTGTACTGTTTTCAAAAACGCCATTAAAAACCATGATGATTCCAACTTCTTCAATCTTTTGAGTAAGATGTTGTAACGCATCCTGCCAAGTTTGGAATTCGCTGGCCCAATTATGAGACAATCCTAATGTTTTCCGGATATCAGCAACAATTTCAGCTGGATTATGCCTTGTATGAAATTTTCCAACATATTTCAGCGGTTGAAATTCAGCGTTTTGCATGTACTCGATAAGCCACTCCTGTCGTCGTTGTATCGATAATATAGTGTCGTAGACATTTATACTGACAGCATGATTCTGTGGATTATTGGTACGAAAAAATGGTATTGGAAGATGCTCTTCAGGAGGATTTGCCAGAAAAAGATAACCGAATGGGATGTGTACTTTCTTCGAAAATGTTTCTAACTGTTTTAAAGTTGGTTTACTCTTATTTTCAATCCACTCCTGAACTTTTGGAAACCCGGTTGTAAATTCATGCAAATCATGACCTGCACGGCTAATTGCCCAGGTTATCATTTTGACATTGATATCTACTCCGTTTTTCATAATGCAAATTTAAAGTATTAATTTTCTGATTAGGATTTATTTTAAGAATCACTTTTAGAAATAAACGTGGTCCGCCATTATTAATTTTCACCTATAAACCCTCACTTATCACAGGCATCTCATTATAAACTCTTCCCTCAAGCATTTTCCCGGCTTTCTTTTTATTTGTTCCTCCCCATTGTTTAAAGTAAAAAGCAACATTTGATTTCTGGCATTGTTCTTTGATGTCGTGTACCCATTCTTCTTTCATGGGTCGGGGAGTTCTGCCACTTTCACCACCGACAATGACCCAATCAATACCTTGCAGATTCATATCCGGTAAAGCTGTTAAAAGGGGTTCACAGGATAAAAACTTAACTCTTGCACCGGTATTTCTTAAATTCTCTATACGGCCCATTATATCTTCATTTTCAACCGTTACTCCCATCCAGAGATTGTGAGGCCATTCCAGCCATCCTTCGCTATCGTAGTATCTCAGAATATCGGCACGCTTGGTTAAAACTTGAAATACGTGTTGTGGGTTTTCTTTGATTACTTTAAATATCTGTTGTATATATGTGATTGGCAAATCTTTATGAAACAGGTCACTCATGGAATTCACAAAAATCATTCTCCCTTTCTTCCATGTAAAGGGTTCATTCAATACATCCGGATGCATGGTGAGTTCAAAGCCATTCTTATACTTTTCCTGACCCATCGCTTTTAATCTTCTGCTCATAACTTCGGCATAGCAAAACTTGCAACCCGAAGATATTTTAGTGCAGCCTGTAATGGGATTCCAGGTGCTTTCGGTCCATTCAATCTTTGTGCTTGCCATAGTTAAAAGTTTTAAGTGAGTTTTTTCAATAGCTTACTATTCACCAGCGAAGTCATTTGTGTGATTGCAATTTTATTCAGTTGGATCAATCGTTCGGATTGAGGCAACCCTTGTCTTATCAATACAGCATTTATACTTTCCATATTCGAGAGTACTACCAATTGTACGATATTGGCATAATCGCGGATATTGCCTTCTTTCTCCGGATTAGTGGTTCTCCATTCCAGAGCCGTCATTCCAAATAAAGCAACATTCAGTAAATCTGCTTCGCTGGCATAGACAAAACTGATTTGATGCTTTGTGAGTTCTGACGGGATGAGATTTTCTTTAATGGCATCTGTATGGATATGATAATTTACTTTGGCAAGTGTTCGTTGCAAATTCCACTCTAATTTCAAACGGTCGTTTTCATCTGCTTTTAGACGTTGGAATTCTTTGATCAGGAATAATTTAAAAATCGGGCTTATTGCAGAACAAAATTCAAAAGCAATATCTTTATGTGCATATGTTCCACCATATTTACCCAATTTTACATATATTCCAATAGCATTTGTTTTTTCAACCCATTGACCTGGGCTTAATACAAAACTTGGCAATCCGGCTTGCATTTTAAAGTGGTCAAATTCGACCACTTTAAAATCAGAATTATACATTTGCTCCCATGTACCTAGAAATTCAAGTGTAGTCCTGCTCCTTATCCAGTTTTTGATTATATCTGCTGCTCGGGAATCTCCTTCTTTTGATTTGGCAATATCGGTCATACATATATAATCATTGTCACCTGATGTAACAACCGATATTTCAATATTTTGAACTTTAATAACTTTAATTTTTCCACTCATAAATTATTCAATTAAGTGTTGATGGTATTCAGAATGGCATAGTTTAAACCTCTTGATATGGAGTATACGTCACAATAAAACTATGATTCAAATTTTAATTGGTAAAAAAAAATCAAATACTTACTAAAGATACAATAACGTAATATCTGATTGCAAGTAAATAACGAATTATTGTATGACGCCCCTGCCTTTTTTGATGAGATCAGTAAAATGGCTATTTACTGATAGCTTATCATTTATGTGCTTGCCATTGTTAAACGCTTATAAGTTAGTTTTTTCAATTGCTTCCACTATCATTTTTAATGTAACTGAATTCAGTTATATTAAACTTGGAATAATGTGCTCAGCCACCATTATCCCCAAATATTTAATTATTTACGCCCTTTTATAACCTGTAACTTCGATGCTTCAATGACTTGGGCATTCTGAGTCGCACCTATTACATAGAGAAGCGGAGCATCTTCAGCTGTAATTGCTCTGAAATTTTTATAAGTTCCGGGCCATCCTGTTACTTTTGCTGTAATCCGTCCTCCGGAAGTTTCTGTTTCAAAACTTGGTTCAATCAATACATCGGCATTTGCATTTTTCAGTGCATTAGCAACTGCATTTTGTTTTACATCTTCCATTGAAGAGCCTTTATCTGCTGTGGCAGTACCGGTAACTTTTGTTTGCTGTACATCTAAATCTACCAAAACCGGTTTATGGATGACTCCGGAACCATAAATACCCATTGTTTTTGAAGTACTTGTTCTGGAAACTGAACAGGATGTTAGAAAAGCCATGATTACTAACGTGAAAAATAGTATGTTTTTGTTCATCTTCTTTTATTGATTTTCCTACTCATTTGGCTTTTCGGAACGCCCCGTTTTTTTTAGTGGGTTCTGGACTCCACTTTTTGAAAGTTAAAATGATGAAATAACAAGGTAGGTCACTTCGACTTCGCTCACTTCGACTTCGCTCAGTGACCATGCTATTCAGTGTAAAGATTTAAAGTCTTTTTCAAAAAAGCAAGAAAACCACGAGTTATTGTATGAACCCCCCCCTTTTCTGGATGAAACAGTCTAAATGGGTATAATATGTAGGTGGTTAAGAGAAGTCACAACCTTTTTCAAGGTCATTTTGTGTGAAATCAAAATTGAGTGAATGGTCCAGAGGAAACGCTCCCATAACGCTCATATGACTCTGGGAATACCCAAGGCTACTTCGTATTTACTTCGTGTTTGCTTCGTGTTTGTTTGGGGTTTCCTTGGTACCTGCAACACGAAGGAAACACCTAACAAACACCAAGCAGTATCCTAACAAAGATCTCACAGAGAAGAGTATTATATACCTTTTGTGAGCATCATTATACGGTTATAAAGCTATATGGGTGTAAATCAGCCGGACCCTGAGCGAAGTCGAAGGGTCATTTCGAACACTGCTGGTGCAGATTTTAAATCCACACCAGCAATTATAAGGATCATTTCGATTCTGTTTTATGACCGGATTTTGTTGTTTAGTCATAATTTTTGTAGCATGAACTGCTCTTTTTAGGGTATGAAATACTTTTTTTAGGGCATGAAATGTCCTTTTTAAGGCATGAACGGTGCTAAAAACGGTATGGAATTGTGCTTTTTTGCACTGAAAAAGCGTTAAAAGTCACTTCGACTTCGCTCAGTGACCGGTTTTAGAGGTCTTTTTAGGTCATTTCATGCACTTTTTAGCTCCATTCATACCCTTAAAAACACATTTCATACCCTTTTTAGCACCGTTCATGGCTTAAAAAGCATTGTTCATTCAGAAAAAAAAACATCAAAAAGATTATTTCTACCCTCAGGGAAGAAATAAATCAAACTTACAATACCTTTGTGATTACTTTTTAATTATTAATTTGATTACATTCTAATCATTTCAACCATTTACGACCAATAAAAACCATTGTGAGAGCCCTGATTCAACATATTTCACCAATACTTGACATTTTTTCGGCCTCGATCGAAACAAAACTCAAAAGGCCTCTCGCAGACCAGGGGATCAGCGCGGGGTTTCCTTCACCGGCACAGGATTTCATTGATCTCTCGATAGATCTGAACAAAGAGTTCATCAAACATCCCTCTTCGACCTTCTTTGGTCGGGTAAAGGGCAACTCGATGAAAGATGCCGGGATAGATAATGGCGACTTGCTGATCGTGGACAAGAGCCTGCGCCCTATAGATGGGAAGATCGCGGTTTGCTTCGTGGATGGAGAATTCACGGTTAAACGTATCCGCATCGAGAAGGATTGCTGCTGGCTGGTGGCTGCCAACGAAGCTTACAAACCGATCAGTGTGACGGCCGAAAACGATTTCATGGTCTGGGGCATCGTGGTTCACGTGATAAAAACGCTGTAATGTTCGCACTGATCGATTGCAATAACTTCTACGCTTCGTGTGAACGGGTGTTCAGGCCCGAACTCAGGGGGAAACCGATCGTGGTGCTCTCGAACAATGATGGCTGTGTCATTGCGCGGTCGAACGAGGCCAAGGTTTTCGGCATCCCGATGGGCGCGGCTGCCTTCGAGTATGAAAAGACTTTCACCGAGAACAACATCTTTGTGTTCTCGTCGAACTACGCGCTTTATGGCGACATGAGCGCTAGGGTGATGAACCTGCTGGCCACGATGGCACCCGAGATCGAGGTCTATAGCATCGACGAGGCTTTCCTGAATTTTGAGGGGTGCGACTACCTTGACCTGCAACAGCACGGGCTCATGATCGTTAAAGAGGTGACGCGGTCTACCGGGATCCCGGTGTCGGTGGGTATCGCTAACACCAAGGCATTGTCGAAGGTGGCCAACAAGGTGGCGAAGAAGTTCCCGAAAGAGACCGGTGGTTCGTACATCATAGATACGGACCTGAAGAGGATCAAAGCGTTGAAGTGGTTGCCGGTCGAGGATGTGTGGGGCATCGGTCATCGTCATGCAAAACGGTTGACGACTTTGGGGATCAAGAACGCCTACCAGTTCACGCAGCTGCCTGACTTGTGGGTGAGGCAGAACATGGCGGTGGTTGGTCTCAGGCTGAAACATGAGCTGGAGGGGAAGCCCACCCTGCAGATGGATCGGATGAAAGACCGGAAGAGCATTGCCACCACGCGTTCTTTTGATAAGATGTACTCGGAGTTCGATGATCTGCGTGAGAGGGTCACGACGTATGTGGTGACTTGTGCCGAAAAACTGCGCAGGCAACATTCGTGCTGCAACCAACTGCTTGTCTTTGTGCACACGAACGGGTTCAGGACTGACTTGCCCCAGTATACCCGGAACATCGTGATGAAGCTCCCCTACCCTACTAACTCCAGCATCGAACTGGCCAGGTTTGTCCTTCAAGGACTTCGGATGATCTTTCGAAAGGGCTACCAGTATAAGAAGGCCGGGGTGGTCGTGATGGATTTTACGCCGGAAGATGCCGGCCAGATCTCTTTGTTTGAGAACTCTGATCCAAGGCACAGGCTGGTTATGGATGTGGTGGACAGGATGAATACTGCTATAGGGCAGAAGAAGGTGAAGCTGGCCTCGCAAGCTTTAGACCGGACCTGGAAGATGAAACAGGAGAAGCTTTCGCCGAGGTATACGACTAGGATTGGGGAGGTTATTACGGTGGTGGCGTGAACTTATTGGTCGTTGTGCGAAGTCGAAACGACACTTTATATACAGTTTTTTTTTAAAAAAAGTTCTGACCCAATTAATCATACAATATTAAATCTAATTATATTAATTGTTTATTTACTTTTACTTTAGATAAATACTTAAACCCATATATACCAAAACTGTAATGGATTCAGAAAAAATTACTGTAAAAATTGAAGAACGGATATTAGAAATAAATAAAACTACACCAGGTTACTGGCCTACATCATTTTATGATAAAGATTTTGAAGATGATGTCGATACATTAGAAGTATCACTTATGAAAGTTAAAAGATGGCTTAAAGTTTCGGTAATAATTTTATCCGCAATAGAAATTATTTTGTTGATTGGTTTATTAATTATGAAATACGCTATACTTAATAGGTTAAACATAGATGGACAAATAGTTTTTATTGTTTTGACATTTCAATTTGTAAGAAGCATTTATAATTTGCATACTATAAAACTAAATTTGGAAAATAAAATCTTTTTAGTCAGGCTCTTAGAACAAATCAAAAGTTAAGTTTATAAAAAGATAGCATTAATTATAATTTTCCGGAAATAATGGTGTCATGTACCAATATCATCAAAACTTTAAATATGAAAACATTAGGATTGATTATTAGATTTTATAAATCATTTGCTTTTGCCAGTTGGTTGATAACTTTATCCTGTCTGATTATTATGTATACTAATGGAATCAAGACAATTACATTACTTTTTTGGTTTAAGATCATCACGATGGGATTATTTTTTTACTTCATCAATTACTTTAAATCCAACGAATTCACTTATTATAAAAACCTGGGGATATCAAAGTTGGTTTTGTGGATTTCAACAATATTATTCGATTTGATTTTATTCATTTCATTAATTGTTTTAACCTTAAAGATAAGATGATACAGATCCTTGAGGTTGATAGCGTATTATTGGAATTCGATTCAAAAAGGATCTTGCAGGATGTTTATTTGAAAAGTGAAACAGGAAAAGTTACGGGCTTGCTTGGCAGGAACGGGACTGGGAAGTCATGTTTGATGAAAATTTTATTTGGAGAACTTGTATCACATGATCAATCTATTCGACTGAATGGCAATGCCTTAATAAATAATTACAGATTTCCACACGACATAAGATATCTACCACAAGGTCAATTTATTCCAAATTTTTTAACGATCAAGAGAATCTTTGAGGATTTCGAACTTGATTTTTCAGACTTCACAAATGAATTTACTGAGTTTGAGAAATTCTATAATGCAAAATTTAAAAATTTATCCGGCGGAGAACAACGAATTATAGAGATATACGCAATACTTGCTTCCAAAACAAAATTCTGCATGTTGGATGAACCATTCTCCCAGGTTATGCCTCTGCATGTAGATGCTATAAAAAAGTTGATTTTAAGAGAAAAGGAAAATAAAGGAATTATTATCACGGACCATTTGTATCAATATATCGTGGATGTCTCTGATCATCTTTATGTTATCAATAATGGCAAAACCTATTTAACCAAAAGTATTCGTGATTTAGAGACACTTGGATATGTGAGAGTTCACGAAAAAAAATTGCATAAACAGAATTAATTGTGCCTGACCCCATTACATAATTATATAATAATTTTAATATTATGAATAAAATTTTAACAATATTGCTTTTCATTTGCTTTATTAATATTCAAATTAAAGCTGAACAGCAATTCAAAGACCTAATAGTTACAAACAAATATATTTGTGGGCTAACTGACAATGGACAACTGAAGTTGTTTGATAAATATAATGGAAAGGAAATAGATAAGAATATATTTAATGCTTCTGAAATACTTTTAATTACCTCAGACAAAACTGACAGATTGATAATTGTTGACAGAAATAACTTCATTAAAAGGTATGACGAACAAAAAAACACATGGGAAACCATCTCAAAGTATGAGGGTAATGTTTATGGCATATTAAGCGATAGTAAAAACAATTACTATTTGATAACGGAATTAGGAATTGAGGATGTCCAATCTCACAAATTATATTATTCTGATCAGTCTTTAAATCATCAAATAAAGTTTAACAATAAATGGGGAAAACCATATTGTTTTTATATTGACAAATCCGACAGAATATGGTTAGGCTTTGGATATGGTGAATGGGGTGGAAACTTGGTTGTTTTCGACACTTCAAATAGAAATTTCATAACGCCAATACTTGATAGTTTTAATATTGAATTATGGCCGATTAAATCTTTTTTTGAAGATTCTACATCAATTTATTTGTCCTCCGGACTTGCTCACATGTTCACAAGTGGTACAATAATTCGAATTACAAACCTAAAAGCAACTACATTATTTTATAGTAAGTCTTATTTGAGTGAACCAAGGAGTGATGGTATGCAAACAATGATACCTGCTGAATATATTGGACCAGCAGCATTTAACGAATACAATAATTCAATTTACTTTTATTCTCAAAGTGGATTTTTCAAAGGCATTAAAACAAAAGACTTGTCTAAAATTGAAAATTGGGAAATAATTTTAAAACCAAAACTTCATTGGAAAGGTGGACAAGTTGATGCATTAGGTTCCCCAATGAATGTATTGAAATTTGCAATAATTGATAGTAGCAAATTTGTATTTCTCTCTCAAAACGATGGTATTGGTTTCTTTAATGGAGTCGAATTAACAATGTTGAAATAAAATAACTTACAAAATTATTGGAATTAAAAAATCGTATTAAAAGAAAAAAGCATGCAGATCAGAAGATCTACAGGCTAAGGTTGAAATAAATGGTGCCTGACCCCAATATGCCAAGAGTTTATTTTTATTTAATTCTCAAACCGATATAAAATCCACTTGTTGTAGTACAATTTTCATAATTCGTTTTTCTAAGTTTAATATAACTCAGATGTTCTATCAACTTAGGAGTCAAATCTTCAATGTATTTATAGTTTCCAACATGATTTTGCATTCTAATTTCAATAGTGTCTAAAGGATTAGTACGCGACCTTAGTTTTGCAAACATTATTTTAAAATCCTTTAAAATTAATTTTGTTGTATCAAGCTTCGTCTCAAAAGTAACCCGCCCTATATATTCGGTATTACGGCAATAATCTTTGACTTTATCAGGATATAAATCATAACATCGTATTTCAATAGGATCAATAATTGGATTAATATCTTCTTCAGTAGAGTCAACGCTTTCTTTAATAGATACAACTTTTTCTTTATGAATTAGTCTATTACATGTTGAAAAGGTAATTATTGTGAATAATAATAGGATATTGTAAATTACTTTATACTTCATGAATCATTGAAATTAATAAAATATTTTGGGGTCGGCCACAATTCTTTTTAAATTTATCAATCATTCCCTGATTTCTTTGTTTTTGCCTTTTAGGCTTTTAGCATTTTGAGATGTAATTACATTTTGTCCGGTTTTTTCTTCTATTTCTTTTCTCGTATTTCCTGCAATTGTACCACCTTGTTGAGCAATTTTTTTACTCTGTACAAATGTTTTAGGTTTCTTAACTTTTGAGATTTCAGTGGTTGAAGCTTCGGCTAACATATTTAATACCAATTCAAGATTAGACATGTGGTCACGGAGATTTTCCTTTTTTAAATCTTTAAACTGCTTATACTGTTTTGTAGAAAAACCTGACCAGGCTTTTGTGATTTCATCAGTAAGAATGGCATATTCTTGTCCTTTTTTTACCCCCCTATTCTCCCATTCATCTGTTAATTCTTTTCTGACCTCAATACTTTTTAAACGTTGATTGACCCATTCTTTTGAATAACCTTTTTTTAAATAGGTTTCCATTGCTCGTTCAAAAGTAAGTTCAGGATCTTGTGTTTCATCAATCCGTTCATTACCAACTTTCGCTAGCCACATTTTGAAGGGCTCTGCTTTAGGTGAAGGGATAGATTGTATTAACCTTAGTAATTGCTCTGTATCAGCAACATCTGTCTTATAATATTTGCCATCTGCAGATAACATTTTCAGTTGGTTACATTTTGTAACCAACTCACTACCTTCTTTTGCTAATCTATGTTTCAGAACCTTCCAATAATTATTTGGATTTGGACTTTCTGTCAAAACACCTACTACATCGACAATTGAAAAATACCATTTCTCTTTTTCTTCATCCCAATGCACACGTATTTTAGCATCGTTGAATAATCTAATTGCATTTTCTTTAGTCATTGTGGGTTTTCTTTCAGAATAGTAATACAATAATAATCATTATTCTTTAATTTGGAATTATTGGGGTCAGGCACCGTTTTTAAATAAATGGTGCCTGACCCCAAATTACTTGACCCCAAATTACTTCAAACATTGAGAATTATTTTTTCTTTGAAGTTATAATAATGACACCTTTTTCACCTTTGGCGCCATATACTGCTGTTGCAGCTTCACCCTTTAAGATACTTATTGATTTAACATTTTCAATTATTGATTTAATAGTTTTAATTTTTATATCTCTTATTTTAACTTCTTTCCCATCCAAAATGAATAATGCATCATCGGGAAAATTATTAACTACTGAATAGGCGGTCAGTTTACCGTCAATAAACTTATAATCCGTGTCTGAATGGATTTCTATTCTTTTTGCATCTGTTCCGCTACTTGTTTGGATTCCAATACTTGTAAGGATCTCATGGAAGGTGGTGCCGGCTTTGCCTTCACTTTTGCTATCACCTTTACCGTCGGAAATGCTCATATAGGTCAATATCTTTCCGTTGGTAGAAGAAGAAGTGCCGGTTGAAACATTACCATTGGAAGTTGCTGTAGCCTGTCCATCTTTTGTTTCAGGTTTTTTAGAAGTAATCAGGACTACTCCGTTTTTCCCTTTCTTGCCGTAGACATCGGTTGCAGATTTTCCTTTGAGTACATTCACAGAATAGATGGCATCAGGACTCATAGCATCCATGGTTGCTTTATCAATGACTTTCCCGTCTAACAGGATTAAAGCATTTTCCGGAGTGGATTCGGGTTTCTGCTGTTGAACGGAAGTAAACATTTTCACTGTGTCTCGAACAGGTTTATCTTGTGCAAATGCATAGCTGAAAACCATGCACAATAAGATTAGTGGAATAACGAGTGCATATGCAGCAAGGCCGTACCTTGATGATTGATTTTTGTTCATCGTGATGATTCTGGTTTTTAGATTAGATAAGTTGAAATGATTAGTTATGTATAATTGTGCCTGGTACCATTATTTCATATACTTCCTAAGCTAATTCTTTCATCCATCTTTAAAGCAGTCGGCTGGAAATAGGCGGCACCGTTTAAAACTTTGGGGATCTTATAAATCAGAATGGATGAATTGTCCTGATGGTCGTATTTTTCACCTAATCCATCGACACTGGATTCGCTGGTCATGGATCCTGTTGACTTAAATTTGTATTGGAATCCACCTTTACAGATCCATACTTCACCGTGTTTAAGATTCTTCCGCTTTATATGGTCCGTGTTTCTAATGGTCAGGTATACGATTAAAAACCTGTAACCATTTTCGGGGGCTATATCCATTAAATTTGGAATGATACTTACGTTATCCGTTACTTTTGTTTTGTTGACTATAAAGTCATAATAACTGGTCTTTAAAACTTTACCGATAGTTGGGTAGACCTTTGACAACATCTCCTTCGTCATCATTAAAGAGTCGGGAGTGGTTGATGCTTCAGGGGCTTCAGGCATTTCAGGCATATCAGTTGTTTCGGTTGTCGTCACTGTTCCACTAACAGAACGATGGATACAGGAGATACAACTTGAAACAAGGAAAGAACTTGCCACTAACAAAGCACTTGTGAATAGTTTCATGATAGTTTTTTATAAGGTTATATATTCTAAAAATTAATGATTTAAAAGCAATACCCCAACTACAGCCCAATCTCTATTTTTCAAAGATACATCTTTTTGGATTTGAGGATCTAACAATTGAAAATAATTTTAATTGTGAATTAATGGGGTCAGCCACAATTAATTTTATTTATTCATAACTTCAGATTTCTAAATTAATGTTTGAGTATATTATCGAAAATGGGGGTCGAGTAGGCAAGGGCATTTCAGCCCAAGCCTACTCGACCCCCATTTTCATATTAAATTGCAATTTGGATTATTTTCATTTTCATTTTCTTGCGCCCTTGCAGGGCTTTAGGGGTGTGTGGTATATTTGGACCCAGGGCGATGCCCTGGGCTAATATATTAGGCCACTTCGTGGCTCTAGGACTAATGTATTTAGACACATCGTGGCTCTGGTACCAATGTTTTAGTCACTTCGTGGCTATAGTACTAATGTATTTAGATACTTCGTGGCTATGAAAAGGGGCGGAAAAAAAGAGGGTTTTGGGGAGAGATTGTGAAATTGTCTCCCAATGGCTCCCAATGGCCCCCAATGGCTCCCAAATAACTGGTTATTTATTTGACTACGTGAGTTTTATTGACTATCTTGTGGTTGTATTAATCATTAAATATCGGGTAAAATGGCTGAGTTAAAAGGTCCGTTACAGTTTATCGGGAGCATCGGGAACATCAGGGTGTATTACAACAAGACACTCAAAAAGTATATCGTTTCGACCAAGGGGGGGTCGGATAAGGAGTTGATAAAGAAGAGTCCGGTTTATGCCAGGCAGCGGGAGAACATGTCGGAGTTTGGGGCTTGCGCTTTCTGGTCGGCAATGCTCAGGCAGATCTTGAACTCGATCGATCACCTGGCTCAGGGTTATGTGTTCTCGGGGTTCATGAAGCTGGCCAAGACGATCCAGAAGCATGATGACCTGCACTTTCGGGGGATGCGGTCTATAGAGTCGAGCAAAGATGCGCTCTTGCTGACTACGTTGAACTTCAACAAAGCTCATCCTTTTGAACAGGTGTTGTCGCAACAGTTTGATACTTCGTTTTCAAGTGACCGGAAGACGGTTACGATCTCTATGCCTGGGTTCAGACCCTATACACGGATCTCATGGCCTACGCGGTTTAAGTTTTACAGGTTTGCAATGGTGATAGCTCAGCTGCCTGACTTTGTGTGGGGCGAGAAAGAGAAGTGTTATATGCCTGTTGTGGCGGGGCTGGAGGATAGTTCGGTTTGTGTATATACGGAGTGGCGTGAGCAGAGCACGGATGAGTTGGATATTGTTATTTCGGCTTCTTTTGCCCAGCCGGCATTGCAGCATATGGGGACTACGGTTATCGTGGCGTTAGGGATTGAGGTCTCGCCCGGATTGGGGGAAGTGTTTAAAGGGGAGATTGTGGGTGTGGGGAGTATGAAGATTGTGGAATGTTTTGGATAAAGGGGTGGTTTATCGCTGGTGCAGATTTGTAATCTGCACCAGCGAAAGTAGGGACTTGCACCTTTTAGTTTAACACCATGCCCGGCACACCAATCATTTCATGCCTACGGCATTTTCTGCAATGTCTTATCATAATTATGACAGTAATGTATCGGGATCTTCCTTAGCTCAGAGGCAATCTGAAACTGAAACAGGATTGCAGAATAATAGATTGGCATATTACATCTTCATTAGACCCAAGCAAACAATAAAACGATGCTTTCGTTCGATCAGGCTGGTACGGGAGTTGGTAAAAGCTCAGTTGTCTTGGTTTTTGAAGAGGTGAATATTCCCAATACTCCTTTAATACCCACACTCATCACGATGTTATAAAAGGACACCACGAATGCCGAGAAAAGCACAAACCCACAAATACCATCCAGAATCATGTAAATATTATATTCTCCATGAAGATACAAAGTACGACGAAGCATACCTTTCATCCCTGCCATACCCATGAAGGCTCCCATTCCGATACCTCCCAGGAGGAAAGCCCAGAAGTGATAGTTTGCGAGCTT
>Ga0209125_1000511_pt1 | contig 49051 bp, 52 predicted proteins | sample BarGraIncub1131A_FD_184503 | JGI IMG/M metagenome (GOLD analysis project Ga0209125, IMG submission 184503) | Arctic peat soil microbial communities from Barrow, Alaska - Barrow Graham LP Incubations 11-31A (SPAdes) (version 2) | ecosystem: Environmental > Terrestrial > Soil > Wetlands > Peat... | reverse complement strand
ATTCATTTGAGTACCTCCACTGATAATTATAAATTAGGGATAAAAGTTGCAACTGTTATACCCTGTATTTTATCAGTAGGTGCTCTTTTTTTCAAAGCTCATTTTAATTCATAACAGGAATGCTCCTATTAATATTATACTCTATAGAGTTTCAAGTAAGATATGTCCAAGCAGCTTAAAAAATATTCGCAAAGGTGGTTGACTTAGTATTGCAAAGGTGATATATTATAAATACAGAAAGTAATACTCAGTATTACAAATCGGATGGAGGTGTTAAAAATTATTGGGTTTGAATATATATGTAATCTTCATAATATTGCTTATGTTGAAATTGCAAACTTATTAGATATAAGTAAACAAACAGTAAATTCATGGACAGCAGGAAGGAGAAAAATACCAACTAAATATTTACCGGTGCTTTCAAAAAAATTCAATATTCCAGAAAGTTTTTTTCAAAAGGAAATAGATACTTTTGATCAAGTAAAAATTCAAAAATATAAACTTGAAAATGAAATAAATCGCATTGATTCAAATGAATATGAAGAAAAGTTATTTAATTTGGAACAAGATTATTCGGATGTGATTGTTGTAGAATCTATTAAAAAAATAATAGAAAGTTTTAAAGATATAAGTTTTAATGAGTTTGAAGTAAAAGTCTCTATGTTGGCAAATTTCTCAGAAATTATAAAAAATAAGGATGATGTAGTCAGCCGGTTAATTCAGAGTACAATTTATAATCTTGTTTTGTACTGCGACCCTAAATATCAAGAACCATATGAGAAAGACCTTGATGAAGAAGAGGTTATAGAAAATAAAAAACTGAAAGAAACTATTTTAAATCATATTGAGTATGAAAGTAAATATGCAAAATCACAAGATATGTATAAAGTAGCATTGTATAATTTACTAAAGAAAAAAGAATCAGATATAAAAGAATATCTGGAAGCAAGAGAAGATGATTTTAACAGAATGGGAAATAAGAAAGAATAAATTTAACAAAGTAAAACTCAAATTATGATTGCGGAATAAAATAACTACTACTCCGCAATCATAAAAAACATAAGTATTTAAAATATCAACAAAATTTATCAATAGAAGTAATATACCGAATAAATAGATGAGAGGGGATTATAAAAAATGAAAATTTTATATACAGATGAGCAAACAATGGCACAGGATTTATTGATAGCTGGAAAAAGCAACGAGGAGATAATTGAGTTCATGGATTTACTAGATGAAGAGATCGAATTAGGCATAGAAACAAGAATAGTGAGAATTAACAATATATATATAACTACTCAAGACAACCTTAAAGATGAATATTGTGGTATAACTTTTTTTACTACTAAAGTTGGACAAACTAAAGTTGCTTAAAAAATGATTTTTTTAATGAAAGCGAGGATACTTCTACAAAAATATTTTAAAACTAGAAAAGGTGAAAGTGATGCCTTGTTTACAGCAGAAAGATTTCCATTTAATAGACTTTCAGACAGAAGTATAGAAAGAATAGTGAAAGTTATTCATAAGAGAAGCGGATTAACTGTTAATGTATTTGCACATTTACTAAGGCATACAAAGGCTTCTGACTTAGCAAATTCGGGAACTTCGATCCAAATAATTGCTGAAATTTTAGGGCGCGATAACATAAGCACATCTCAGATTTATGCTAAAGTCAGCAAGGAAAATATTCTACATGAATTTAAAAGAACATCATAAATCTTTTATAATACTCCAAATTAAAAAAGGCTTGTACAATTAACAAAATTTATGTATAATACTAAATGTAGCTATAAAATGGACGCAAAAACTCCTGTAACTTTACTGGTAATAAAATTATAGGGACTTATATTCTATTCAATTTTCATGGAAAGGTGGTGAGGTTGCTTCTTAATAAAAACTATATTTAAATAATACCACAGATTTTGAATAGGTGCAATAGAAACTTATCGTAAAACATATATTTTACGCAATGTTTTTTGAACAACGTGGCATCAACGGTTGAAGGCAATATTTATAATGGGAAATGCGTGAAAAACACCATTTTTATAAAAATAATATAACTGAGAGGAGAAATTTAATGGAAGATTTAACATTTATAAATAGAGAGGGACAAGTTATTGTAGCAGCAAAAGAATTATGTTTAAGGTTAGGATTAAAAGAAACTCAGTGGAGCAAATGGTATAAGAAAAATATTCAACAGAATGAAACCTTTGCAGAAGGTGAGGATTGGGTAGAGGCTGAACCTGATGTTTGGATAGGGGCTGAACGTGATATTGAAGGTAATAAAACAATGGCGTTTGCTGTATCTCTTACGTTCGCAAAACACATTACAATGATGGTAAAAACAGAAAAATCTCATCAGTACAGGAATTATTTTATTGAATGTGAAAAACAATTAAAGGTCGCAAGTTGCGAAGTACAAAAACTACTTGGATTAGGAGAAGAAGATAGAGCCATATTATACTTTCAACAAGTGAAGAAGAAGAAATTATTAGATTTGAAATATCCTGATTTATTTAAATAAGTAGCACCTATAATTGTTGAAAATTTATAACAATATTCATCTGACGAAGGGCGGAGGATATAAGGGAGATAATATTATTATGGAAACAGTACAAAAAAATGAAATACTTACGTTAGATTTTGCAAAAGAAGTGTGTAACAATTTCAACGATTTATGCTATGAGTACAAGCTAAATTTTGAAGAGGAAACTTTAATGTTTATTGAAATTGAAGAAAACCTAGCTAGGGATGTTATAGCTTTAGATGATATGAAACTCTTAAAATTGAGGGATGGAGCAGTATATATTGAATTTGATGCTGATAGATATGGACATAATTGTTGCGAAATTAATGAGAGTGGACTTAAATTTTATATGAAACTTTTTCTTGAATCTAATAAAATTGATTTAGATAATGAATTTGCCCGTGTTAATTTGAAAAGACAAGAGACTAGAGAAGCTAGTTTTAAAAGTGCTCAATTAACTACGAGTAGTTGCATGCCAAAGTTGAAAATGCAGAGTGCATGTGATCTTAAACATTATGACTTACCCTTAGTTTATCCACCTAAATTCCCGGAAATTGATTGGGATAACATAATTAAACCTAGATAAATTTAAATACAACAGACCAAGGGAAAACTCCCTTGGTTTACACATAATAATATTACGAAAGGAGATTGTATCATGGAATACGTTATTAAAAATAGTAGACTTAAGGAATATTTATATACACTTGGGTTTAGTTATAGAGAGGTTCCGGATAGAACCCTGAAACGAAAGTTTGTATATCTATTCCCAAACACAGCTCTATTAAAACAAGCAATAACATTTTATACTCAATTACACAAAAAATAAATAATATATCGAAAGGATGTTAATATATCATGGAAAAAAATCAAGAGGTTAAAAATGTAACATTTAAAGACCTATTTCTTAACGCTGAAGGTGGATTCATACCTATGCCAAGACAATTAAGTAGAGTCTTAGGGTTTAATGCTACTGGCTTATTAGAGGAATTATATGATAGGTACGATTACTATACTGCTATGGAATATCTAAATGAATATGGAGAGTTCTTTTATACTGTAGCAGATGTTGAAGTAAATATAGGACTATCTAGAAGAGAACAAAATACTGCTATTGAGAAACTTAAGAAATATAAATTTATTATAGATACAACATCAAGGGGTATGCCTAAGATAAGGTATTTTAAACTTAATAATAATCCAGTTGAATTAATAAATAAGATATATATAGAAGCAGAAGGAATAAAGAAAAACATAAGAGATAAGGCTTCTAATGAAGCTGAAAGGGCTGAGAGGTATAAAAAACGTACAAACGCCCTAACGAGTACAGTCGGTACAAAAGAGCCGTACTTGAACGTACAAAAGAGCCGTACTAGTACGTGCGAAACATCCGTACTTGAACGTACAAAAGAGCCTGTAATTAATAACTATGATAAAGAACTATTAAAAACTAAAACTATAACTAATTCAGAAAATGAAAATGGAATAGATTTTACAGAGCATATGCATCCGGAAGATTTAGAAGATATATCTGATATAAGTAGAGATCCATTTAATATTGCTAAAGATATCCTTAAATCTAAAGAAATAGTAATACCTATTCGTGGAGACACATCTGACTATAAAGATTTTGGTTATGATGATGGTTTAGATTTTTAAGATCAATAGTAGCAGATTGATACGTTAGCTAAAACCTTTACTATTTTGCGTAAACTTAAAATAGTAGAAAACAATGTATAAGAATTACAATAGGAGGAGTGATATTAAATGGAGAATAATGTATATATAAAAAGTGTAGAGGGTTCAGAAATATATGAGCATATGCACAGAGGTACAAAGTTTTATGGCAAATATGTAGGAATGTTATCTTATTCACTAGAAAAATCTAAATTAGAAAAAATAGGAATGAAGACTTTTGATAGCAAAAGATTTAATAAAACTATGAGTAATGATATTATAAATGTTAAATTTAAACAGAAAATTAAAAGTAATACTGAAATAATCAATATATTAAATAAGAAAATACTTACTATTAAATTTTTAATATATAAGAATTTAGAAAGTAAAATTGCAAGCGGTAACATGTTTAAGGATGATGCAATAAATAATATTAAAACAGACAATGAAAAATGTACAGAAATAAAGAAACGTATTACAGAATTAGAAAAGAAAACAGATTGGATAGAAATTAAAACTGATAATGTAGAAGCACCAAATGGAGAAATAATAACTGAAGGCTTAAGAACAATACTTTATAAAAAAGGTTTTACAATTACTACTATAGATGATAAAACTGCTGAAGTTAAAGAAATTAAATATGTTGTATTCTCCAGGAGCAGCGCAAAATCTAGAACAGGACAAGTACTGTTTATTAAAGAAAAATTGCATGATAAAATGATTAAATGGATGCGGTTAGGAATGAATTTAGAAGGCTGTAGAGACGTTGATTATCCAGCACTATTATCTTATGAATCACTAGTTGGAAGTAGCTTAGAGGACACTATAGAGATACCTGTAGATAACATATTAATAGCTAGTGATGTAAAATCTATATTCAAAATTAACTGTAATGTAGTAGCTAAAAACTTAGATGGAATACTAGAAAGTAATTTAGTTAAAGGTTATGATATGACTTCAGATATTTTTGATGGTGAAGGACTTTTAGAAAGTTCCTATTTTACTGGAGATAGAGAAGATAAGGGGTTTATACTTGCTAGACAGTTTATGTTTAAATCAGCCTTATATAACACAGAAATACAATCATTTTTAGAGGATTATGCTGACGAAAATGGAATTGATTTTAATACTTGGAGATTAGAGAATATATATGGAGAGACTATGTTGGCTTCAGATGTTCACTGTATAATTACTCCAGCATCATTGAAGGCATTAAAGTTTTCTAATAAGAAAGGTAGTAAGCCAAAAATGTGGAATCATTGGAAGACTTTAGTTAAGAAAGAAAATAATATATTTGGGATCTGTAAATCTGAGAAAGAATCACATAGAGGATCGGATGAATTTGGTAATATACTAAATCAAACTAGTTACCAGTTTCTAAATTCTATGCCTTATAGTTATGATAATATGAAAGAATTAAGTAAATTTGAATTAGATTATATTGAAAAATTAAAGAATGACATTGATACTTATGTAGATTTTTTATCTAAACAAGCTAATGATATGAATTGTAATAAGATGTTAGTAGATTTATATAACCATAATAATGACATAATGGGGATCAAGATATTCAAAGATAAAAGAAAAAAAGATATTCATAATTATGTATCTCACGTTAAAAAAGGTAAATTAAGACTTTCAGGTGACTATTGTACTATTCTACAAAATGGGCGAGAATATTTATATCATGCAATAGGTAAATTACCAGTAGAAAAAGGTATATTAAATTTTGAAGCATGGGAAAGTGAAATGATATTAAGAGGAAATCAAGTTTATACAACTTTACATGATTTTGATAGAGAATATGTAGGTTTTAGAAATCCTCATACAAGTCCTTCAAATGTTCTAATAATTAAAAATACCAATTCGAATTTTATAGAGAATTATTTTAATTTAACAGACAATATAATATATACAAATGCAATAGATTTCCCAATAAATAGGATTTTAAGTGGCCAAGATGTAGATTCAGATAATTTGGTATTGTTTGATAATAAAAAGATGCTTGATGTTGCTCGTAAATGTTATATTCAATCAGAAACATCTGATTATAAAGTTTGTGAAAATGGAGTAGATCAAACTCCTAACAAATACAAGGTTTGTAATTCGGATATGGCTAAAATTGATGGAATATTATCTAAAAGTCAGAAATATATAGGTTCTGTAGTTAATTTAGGTCAATTATATATGAGTGCTTACTGGGATTCTATTAATAAAGGTGAAACTGATGCGGCTAAACAAAAAATATTGTTAGCGGGAATAGATATTTGTACGGTACTTTCAGAAATTTCAATAGACATGGCCAAAAGATTATACTCAGTAGATATAAAAGAACAAATCACTAGTCTTAAGAAATGTGAATATTTATATCCAACTAGAGATGATAATGGAAAAATAGTAAAAACAGTACCTTTATTCTTCAAATATGTATCAAAAAGTGAAGATATAGAAAATAAAACAATCAAATATGAAACGTCTATGGATTATCTTTATGAGATATTAAATGATATTGAAGATGCTGATCCAGTTGATACTATAGAAATAGAAACATTACTTAAATCTGTGGATGATAAAAAGGTTAAAAGTAGACAGGTTGAAGGAATTATGAAAGCGATTAATTCTATGAGTACAAAAATTAAGGGTATAGAAGCCGAATATAAAGGTAATGAGGATTATAGGAAAGAGGAAAAATATATCGCTTTAGATTCTGCTAGAAATGAACATTTACAAATAGTAAAAAGATTTAAAGTTAAGACAGCAGCAGTAAATGTAATAATTAATGAAGTTTTTAGAGGTAGAATTGAATGTAAATATAAGACGGATTTATTGAATACTTTATATACAATTAATTCAACAGAATTTATAAATGCCTTTAAAAAGAACTAATAACTGTAAAAAATGACCTTTTTAGAGATTTAGTGGACAAACATAGTCCCTTAGATGGCTTAAATAGGTCGTTCTAGCTGTTCCTAAATAGAAAAGAGTGTGGTGGGAAGTGCACAAAATTGTCCCGAACAAAAGGCTATATGCTTAGTAGTTGCATTCTTTTTCATTTATATTTTTTTACTTTTGAAAACCTTAATCAAAATTATTATACACCTAATAAATATATAATGCAACCCTTATTTATAAAATATATTTATTAATTGAATATTGTATTAAGGTGATAATTATTCCTATGATGATGTAGGTTAATTAATAATAACGGGATCCTAAGTGATGATACTTAGTAATTAACAATATCTATTTTCTAAAGGGACTGCACATCCCTTATCTCTTTCAGCTGGGCTAGATTAATTTTTAGCCCTTTTGTTTAATTGAAAGAAATAATATGCAGTAATTTTAGAAAGTAGATATACTACTTAATTTATAGGTGGCGACTTACGCTGAAGGAGATATACAAATGTGCAAAAATTTACAGGTATTGGAAAACAGGATTATATTAAATAAAGAGTTCGCAATTTATGGTGATACGGAAAATCCATTATTCTTAGCAAAAGATATTGCTGATATGATTGGACATAGTAACACTAGTAAAATGGTTAATGATTCGGATTTAAATGATGATGAAAAGGTACTAACTACTAGTTATACCCTTGGTGGGACTCAAAAACAATTGTTCTTAACAGAAAATGGACTATATGAAGTTCTTATGCAATCAAGAAAACCTATTGCAAAGGAATTTAAGAAAGAAGTTAAATTAATACTTAAATCTGTTAGACACAATGGTGCTTATATTAAAGGGGCTACAGCTACAGAAACTAAGATTATAGTTAAGCAGTATAAGGCTAGTAAATATCTTACAGAAGCAATTCATGATAAAATCAGCGTTAGGAAATTAATTAAAGAAACTGATCCAATGTTACTTAAGGCTGTTATATCAGATATTAAAAACATAACTCAAAAAATGAAGGCTGATATAAAGAACGAAATATTAACTGAATCTATTAAACAATTAGATAAGATCAATAATAAATTACAATTTGATACTCCAGAAAGCACATATATTAAAAGTATTACAGCAACAGGAGTCAGAGAACTTCAAGATATTAATTTAGGTAAAACTAAAAGAAAAGTTGTGACACTGGAAACTAAATTAGATAAAAAGACAAATATATATTCAAAAGATATGGTTCAAATGGGTTTAAATACAGTCGAATTAATAAATGCAATAGTCAAAAGTCAGGTAATTTAATATGAAAAAAGAATTAAGAGAATCACAAGGGGTATATGCGGTGCATGTTATTGATAAAAATGATGTGAATTACGTATATTTGGGCAGTGGAAAGCTTTACGATAGGACAAAAGGCAATGCCTCGAAATTAAAAAATAATACACATGGTAATAAACAATTACAAAAAGCTTATAATGAGGTTAGAGAATGTAAAATTGAGATATTAGAAGTTTGTAATTCTATAGAAGAAGCAAGAGCGGCAGAAAATGATTATATAGAATTTTATAAAAAGTTAGATGATGTGATTGTCTGTAATAAATATGAAGCTGTTACTATGGAAAAACCATATAAATTAATATTAGATAAAGAAAAAGTAATTGAAATAAAAATGTTATTAGAAAAAGGAGAAACTCGAAACAAGGATATTGCTTCACTGTATGGAGTTAAAGATTCACTTATAAGTAAAATAAAAAATGGTTTTAGATGGGCAAGTGTTAGTATACAAAGTTAATAGAAGTACCTCTCGAAAAGATACATCTATTATGATATAATTTCTCAAATACATGATACCACTAATAAATAGAAATTGCAACAAAAATAAATTTGACATAGGAGATTAGGCAGAGTATATCTGTTCTAATCTTTAAAATATAGTATAGGGATTATATGTCCCTGTACTAGCACATAGTATTAAAATATGTTTAAGGAAGTGATCTATTTCTATACATAGTGCATATCTAGCACAAAAATAGCTTATGGTATAAATGACTTTAAAAGTTATAAATAATATAATATGTAAAAGAAGGAAATTACCTCTTAAATGTAGAATATGTGTTTATATGGGAGGCGATTTGAGATGAGTGTAGTAATATCTTATGTTTCTGAATATATATCTATTATAGCGACGGATACTAGAATTTGCTTTGGAACGGATGCTGATAATATATCAAAGTTTACTGACAATAATGAAAAATTAATTAGTATTAATAAAATGGGATGGTGTGCTGGTGCTGGAAATGACCTTTTAATATCTAATTTCAAAAACAGTATAATTAATGGTGAAATAAATGAAACTAATGATTTAAAAAATATATTTATAGAAGAATTTAACAAAGTATCACAAAATAATTTAAATAAAAAAACACTAATTCCTGAAACTGCTGTGCTTGTATCATGGTCAGGTACTGACTATTTTACAAAAGAACCATGCTGTAGAGTTGGAATATTATCGGATAATAAGTCAGAAGGTATGGAGATAATGTTAAATAATAATATAGATACATTATTTCCATATGATTATTTTCATAATGAAGAATTAGTTAAAAGTTTTTGGCAAAATAATATATCTGATTACAAATTTAATTACAAAGAATTCAATTCAAGCTTAGAAAATATACTGAAAAATATTTTTGATATGTTCAAAGAAATTAATTTGAATTCTAAAATGGTTAGTAGTACATGTGATGTTGGTATACAATTGATTGATAGTAGAAAGATTAGAATAACAAATGATTTAGATATTTTGATAAAAAAGGTAAATGAAGGGCAAATAGCAACTGAATACAAAGTTCTATAATGTATGAGTATCTATTGATTTAGGTGCTTTTTTATGTTTAAAAGTTATAATTATCTCTTTTTTTGAAATTAAAATTATGGTATAATATTTCTAAAGAGGGTGTTGATTTATGGGACTGAGAATAAGAAAGTCATTTAAGTTAGGTAAACATTTAAAATTAAATTTAAGTAAATCAGGTGTAAGTTTAAGTGGTGGAATTAAGGGTGTCCGTATGTCTGTTGATGATAAGGGTATTGTTAGAAAAACTGTGGGATTACCTGGGACTGGGATATATTATAGTGACCAACATAAAATAAGTGGCAGCAAGAAAAATAATAGAATAAATAGTACCAGTAGTAATGTCATACAGAGTGATAATGTGCCAAGAAAAACTTTGAAAAAGATAAACTTAATTCGTATGGGTGTAATTAGTTTAGCATTATGTATTTTCCATCTAGCACCAATGGGAATTGGTATATTTATGTTTTGCTTTGCTTGGAATTATAGTGTAAATAAGAATAATAAAAATAGGTAGTACATAAGGTAGAGTATATGCAGTATATGTGTGTATTCTTTTTTTGTTAGTGTACTAGGTAAATAATACATTAGTGTAGTAGTACAGAATAATTAAATGTAAGTAATAGGATATTAATGTAAGAGTGTATGGATTAGATAGTACACTAAGATAAGATAGGGGATGATAATAGAATAGTATAGAGTGAGGTGGAATATAAGATGATAGATAATGAGAAAGATATGGCAATACAACTATTAATAGAGGGTAAGTTGAGTAAGGTAGCCATTGCTAAAAAGGTAGGAAGAAGTAGACAGTGGTTATATGAGAGTGTGATTAATGATACATTGTGTATGGCTGAGGTGGACAGGCGGTTACAGATAGTTCAGACTCAAGGAATGAATACAATCAAAGCAAATTTAGATAGTAATATACAGAACATCATATACTTATCTAAGAATGCAGACAGTGAGAAGATAAGGGCAGACTGTAGTATGTACCTCATTGATAGATGCTTAGGCAAGACTACTACACACCTAGAGATTAAGGCAGAGCCAGTGTTAGACACAGTAGATAAGAAGGAACTACTCGAAGACTTCGAACAGTTCAATGATGTGATTGATGTTGATGTTATAACTGAATAAAACAAACGTTTTATCTTATCAATAAATATATTTCATAATCATAACCTTTAAGTATTGACTACGATATTTTGATATAGTATAATCAAGGTGTTAGACGTAATCAAAACTAATAGTCAAAAGGGGTTGTGTATTATGAAGATCGGATATGCAAGAGTTAGCAGCAAAGGTCAGCTAGATAATAATTCATTAGAAGAACAAGAGAATAAACTTATAGCAGAAGGTTGTGACCAAATATATAAAGAACAATATACAGGAACTAAGATAGATAGGCCAGAGTTTAATAAGGCAATGGAACAATTAAACGCTGGAGATACATTAGTGGTTACTAAGTTAGATAGGTTCGCAAGGACAGCAGGACAAGGTATAACACTGGTTAAAGAACTTATGAACAAGGGTATTAAGATACATATACTTAACATGGGTATAGTAGAAGATACACCTATAGGTAGAATGGTGTTCAATATAATGAGTTCCTTTGCAGAGTTTGAAAGAGATATGATAGTGGAAAGAACTCAAGAAGGTAAAGCAATTGCTAGAACTAAAGCAGGATTCAAAGAGGGTAGACCTAAACTATATACAGATACTCAAATCAATCATGCATTAGATTTAATACAACAAGGAAACTCATATACTAAAGTAGTAGACATGACACAGATAAGTAAGGCCACATTAACAAGGGAAATGAGAAAAAGAAAAATAGCTCAACTAGATGATGGAAAATAATCCATTGTCTTTTTTATTGCAATAGAATAGACGGCACCTTCTTTTTTGAGATTTCAAAATCCCCAAATGATTGACTCTATAATTTTTTTATAATTTTTTCAACTTCGAAGATAGTAACAAAATAATATAAGGGAGATGATATCTGTTGGATAATATAACACCAATAGAAATTTTTTATGATAATAAGATATTTACTAATCAAGATAAGTTCAACAGATATCTTCTTATTAAATATCTACGATTAGAATTTATTTCAAAGAAGGCAACACCTAAACAAGCAACCGAAGCAACTAAGAAATTAATGGAGAAGAATGCTCCTAATTTATTTGGAAAAGGTGGACTAGCTTATACATTTGCAGAATCACATTTAGAATTCTTTTGCTTATACTTTTTACAGAATACATTTATTCCTAAATCAGATAACGTTGCTAGAAATTTAGCTCAAGTCCATTTAGATATATGGAATGAATTACAGAAAATGTTTATAGAAGATAAATATGATAAAGAAGAATTTATACTTCCCAGAGGTTGCAGTAAATCTACTATTATAAATAAAGCCTTGTCTTGTTATTTGCATTGTTATAAAAAATCTATATATACGATTGTAATAGGTAATAAAGAAGCTGATGCTGTTCAATTTATAGCCGATACACGTAAAATGTTAGAGAATCCATTTATAGTAGGAGCATTTGGAGTATTAGTAGATAGAAAATTTGGTACTTTAAATAAACAAGAAATTGTTTTGGGTAACAAAACTAAGATACAAGCTTTCTCATGGGGAAGTAGTGTTCGTGGTACGACTTACGGTAACATAGATGGAATCTACAGGCCAACAACAATTATATGTGATGATGTTTTATCTGAAGATGATATTCTAACAGATCAGGCCAAGGAGAAAGTATTAAATAAATTTTATAAGGAAATATCAGAATCAGGAGATGCAGAAGTAATTAGAAATAATAAGAAAATTAAATCAGGTACAAAATTTCTTGTTATAGGAACTCCTCTTTGTTCTGATGATTTTATTAACAGTATTAAAACAGATGTAACATTTAAAGTGTTCCATAGAAAAGTTGTTAATTTTGATGTAGATGATTACTTTGAGAATAATACTTTTTGGCAACATTATAAGAAATTATTATTTAATGATAAATTAGATAAAGAAGATAAAGATATTTTATTAAAAGAATATTATACTAAATTCAAGTTAGAAATGGAATTTACTACCATATGGGAAAAATACCAGTGCGATGAACTTGCTAGAAAGTATTTTTCTAAGAGAACAGCTTTTATGCAAGAGTTAATGTGTGATTGTCAAAACGTTGGTGCTAAATGGTTTACAACTATTAAGGCTATTTCAACTTCGGAAATGAATGAACATTCGTTTATTAAGACAATGTTAATTTGTGATCCTGCTAGTTCAACTACCGAGAAATCAGATTATAGTTCTATTATAGTTGGTTCTATTGCGACAAATGAATTTGCTTATATTAGGAAAGGAATAATTATTAAACTACCTTTCTTAAAGTTATGTGACAAGATTGTTGCAATGATTAAAGAGTATCCTGATGTTACTCACGTAAGTATAGAAAAAAATTTATATGTTGGAACAGATGTAATTAAAATTCAAGAACTAATGGCTAAAGACACTGAACTATCTCATAGGAGAATAACTTTTATTAATAATATGCAGCACAGAAATAAAGATGAAAAAATTTCCACAATAATTGAAGATGTTAATAATGGAACTATTATATTTAATGAAGAAGATAAGGAATTTACTGAACAAATTAAAACATTTGCAGGACAAAAATATACTCAACATGATGATGCAATTGATAATGTTTCACAATTTATGATTGATGTAAAAGAAATAGTTGTTAATAGACATATTAAATTATTAGACAGGCGATTGCTAGGTCTATAAGAAAGGAAGGTGCAAAGTGGCAACACTATTGGAGAATATTAGAGTAGATTATGAACTGAATAAACCTCTATATGACGAAATGCAAGATTATTATGATGGAAAATCTTATGCATTAAAAAATTATACAGAGTGTGAATTAAGAAGTAATCGTAAAATAAATTGTAATTATACTCAGAAATTTGTTAATGAAGAAGCTTCATATGTTATTGGTAATCCAGTTACATATACATCAAATACAAATAATGTTCAAGAAATTAAAGATATAAATAGTGCTTTTAAATCTTGGAGTCTTAAACATAATAAAGAACTTGTTAAACAAAGCTTAATTTTTAATCAGGCTTATGAATTATATTTCACAGATAAACGTGGAGACTTTGCTTCAATAATATGTACACCTCAAGATAGTTACGCTTTATTAGATGATAATGGATATATAGAAGTATTTGTAAGATTTTACCACAAAAAATTTGATACAACTGAATATGCTGATGTATTTACAGATGAAAACATAACGCATTATACAGTTCTAGGGGGATTATTTGAACAAATAGGAGTACCTGAACAAAATATATTTAGTAGAATTCCAGTATCTATTGTTAATATAGGCACTGTATATGAAAGTTTATTTTGTAATATTAAAAGTTTACAAGATGCTTATTCAATTATATTAAGTGATATTTGTAATGAAATCTCAGATAACAGAAATGCATATTTAATATTAAGAGCATGTGATTTAATTGATGAAGATATAACTAAGATGCAAGAAATGGGAATACTTCAATTACCAAATGATAAAGCTGGAGCAGAGTATCTTATTAAAAATTTGAATGATAGCTTTATTCAAAATACATTAAAGACACTTCAAGAAAATATCTATATGTTAGCAAATCATATTAACTATAATCAATCTTTATCAAGTAATACATCAAGTTTAGCATTAAAAAATCAGTTGATTGGATTAATAAATAAATGTACAAATAATATTCAGGCCATACAAGATTGTTTTAAAACACGTATTGAATTTTTATTTGAATATTTAGCTAAAACTAAAGGTACTTCTTATGATTGGAAGGATATCGAGTGTCTTATCACCCCCAACATACCTAGCGACGATATGTTAATTGCCCAAATTTTATCACAATATCCTGAGTTTTCTGTTAAGACAGGTTTATCACAATTTAGTTTCATTAAAGATGTTGACAATGAAATGAAACAAAAAGAAATAGAAGCTAAAGCATTATCTATAGGTGCTGATTTACTTAACAATTCAAATAATAATACTATTCCTGTTAATGGAGGTGCTGCATAAATGATAACATTATCAACGTTAGGCTTATATGTCTATAGAATAATTATATTTTGTATATTAGTAGATATATATGATGCTGTAAAAGGTAAGAAATAATGGCTAAAATAACTATAAATAAGGATTATAAGGCTCAAATAGAAAGCATTGCAGTAGATGGACACAAATATGGTGATAAAGCTATGAATGATGTATATAAGTCTCAAAAATCTGAACTAGATAGTTTACATAATTTTATTGGAATGTTGTTTATTAAATATAGTACAAAAGGATTATTAGTATTAAATTCAAGTCAAAAAGCTTCTATTATAAGTCAAGTTAAATCTAAATTGACTCTAATGGGTAAATCACTTAGTAATAGTGAAATAACTAGTGTTACAGATATATTAACAGACGTATATAAAGAAACTTATAATAAAAATGCTTTTATATTAAATCAAAAATTTAAGGAATTAGACAATAAAATTATTAAGGATTCTGTCACGTCTAAAACAGAGGGAGAATCATTCTCCGATAGAATTATTGGTCATAAGGCTGATTTGATTGATAAGATACAAGACCATGTTAAAACAGCTTTACTTGGAGCAGTAACTATTGATGTTTTAGGATCACAAATACAAGATAGATTTTCTGTAACAGCTTATCAAAGTAAATTATTACAAGATAATGAGAATAGTAGAGTTCAGAGAGAGGCCACCGATGAAGTTGCAGCAGATGCAGAAGTAGAACAAGTTATGTGGAGTTCCACACTTGATGATAAGACAGAAGATGAAGATGCTTCATTAGATGGTCAAGTTTGGGGAATCAATGAGACACATCCAATTCCAGTAGAAGATACTCATATTGGTTGTAGATGTGTACTTATAAATGTTCCATATCCCGGTTGGAAATCTAAAGAACGTAAGGATAACACCAATAAAGAAATTATTCCTGCAACTGATTATAAGAATTGGAAAGCTGGAAAATCAGAAGAATAAAATATTTATTATAACAACGGATTCTTTTATGTGTAAGTAGAGTTAAAAGAAACACATTATAGCAACACAAAATAAAATGCACTTTATAGACTTAGGTATATACGGGGCAAAAGGAGCAATATTATGGCAATAGAGAATTTTGAAGAAGTAAAAATATATATAGAAGCAAATAAAGACAATGCAGATGTTAAAGATTATGTTGGAGGTTTTATAACATCCGATAGAGTCAATAGTTTTTTAGATGGTGAAGATGGTAAGAAATTACTACAACCTAAATTAGATACATATCACGCAAAAGGATTAGACTCATGGAGAGCAAATAATTTAGATAAGCTATATCAGGAAAGATTTGCGAAGGAAAATCCTACAGCAGATCCAAAAGATATTGCATTCAAACAACTTCAAGCACAATTCGATAAAATGCAAAGCGATTCTAATAAAAAGGACTTAACTAATAAGGCTTTAAAAATGGCTCAAGAAAAGAAACTTCCAGTTGAATTGGTTGACTTTTTTGTAGGATCTGATGAAGAGACTACAACTAAAAATCTACAAGCATTTGAAAGTGTATTCACAGCACAAGTTGAAACATTAGTTTTAGAAAGATTAAAAGGTGGATATAAGCCAGCTATAGGTACTAAATCCCCTTCAGGAAAGAACCCTTGGAGTGCTGAAAGTTTTAATCTTACTGAACAAGGTAAAATATTTATGGAAAATCCTGAACTTGCTAAAACCTTAATGGATAGTGCCCAATAAAAAGAAGAGGTGATTTAAATGGCAATAGATGCAACAATATTAAAAAATTCTATAATAGCAAAGAGAAATAAATATCTTGCTAATGGTGGAAAATTTAATATGAAAGCAGTAGCAATGCAAGAAATTTTAAAAGATATGAATGCAACAGACATTTTAATAGTACCTAATGCAGATTTAACATGTCCTGGTTTAGAAAGATTATAAAAATATAAAAATGCTATGGCAAGAGGCATAATTATCTTGCACATTATAAAAAAGAAGGATGGCGATTTTCAATGGCTTCAGTAAAAATATCAGATATAATCGTACCAATAGTTTTTAATAAATATGTAATTCAGGAAACAAATAGGTTAGATGCTTTTGTTCAAAGTGGAATAATCCAAACAGATGCACAATTAGATGCTTTAGCATTATCAGGTGGAACAACTATTAATATGCCTTATTTTAATGATTTAACAGGTGATTCAGAGGAATTATCAGATAGTTCACCACTCGGAGTTAACGCAATTACAACTGGTCAAGACGTGGCTAGATTACATATGAGAGGTAAAGCTTGGGGAGTAAATGATTTAGCACAGGCTTTAAGTGGAGCTGATCCAATGGCAGTAATAGCTTCAAAAGTTGCTAAATTTTGGGTAGGAGAAAGAAGTAAAATATTATTTAAATCTTTACAAGGAATTGCAACAACGGCAAGTACAAATGTATCTGATATATCTGGATTAGTTGGTGATTTAGCAGTAATCAGTGGTAGCACTGTATTAGATGCAAAGCAATTATTAGGAGACAATGCAAGTAAGTTAACTGGAATAGGTATGCACAGTGCAGTATTTACTAAATTACAAAAAGAGAATTTAATAATTTATACAACTACAAGTGATGGTAATATCGCTTTTCCTACTTATTTAGGATATAAAGTAATTGTGGATGATGCTTGCCCAGTAACAGCAGGAGTTTACACTACTTATTTATTTGGTGAAGGTGCGTTTGGTCTTGGAAACGGTTCTGCTCCAGTACCAACTGAAACAGATAGAGATAAACTAGCAGGAGAGGATATACTAATCAACAGACAACATTTTGTATTACATCCTAGAGGAATTAAATGGGTTGATGCTATTGTTGCGGGTAAAACTCCTACATTTGCAGAAATTGCTACAGCAGGAAATTGGACTAAAGTTTATGATACTAAAAATATAAGAATTGTTATATTAAAACATAAAATTTAGTTAAAATAAGAGGGATAAATTTCCCTCTTATTTTAATTGGGAGGGGAATAATTAATGGGAATTTTAGATGATATAAAAACATTATTAGAAATAGAAGATGCATTACAAGATAATATAATAAATATTTATATTAGAAAAGCTAGTACAGCTATTATTAATTACTTAAAAACTGATGAAACAGATATGATGAGTTTATTTCCTGATGCAATTATTGAATACACTATTATTTGTATGAATAAACGTGGAAATGAAGGATTGTCAATATTCTCGCAAGGTGGAACATCGGGTACATATACTAGTGATTTACCTGATAGTGTAAAAGCTTTATTACCATTCCCTAGAATAAGGGTGCGATAATATGCTAAAAAGAGATAGAGCAATATTAATAAATAAGGGTGTTGGAACTCAAGATGAGTATGGTGGATATGTTGAAGGAAATCAAACTAGTAAACCTATAATGTGTGATATACAACCTTTTAGCAGAGCGTTAACGCTAAAGAAGTATGGATATGACATAGCTGTTACTAAGCTTATGTTTTGCTCAATAAACGAAGATATAGTGGAAGGAAGTATTATCGTATTTAAAGGTAAAAATTATATAGTAATGAAAATCCCTTATGACAGAGACCATTTTGAAATAGTATTAAATAATATAAATTGAAGAGGTGGGATAGATGACAGTAAAAAGTTATAGAACAGAAGTAAATGTAAAAATGAAATTAGCTATGGCAGGATTTTGTGATGGGGTTGGAGTTTTATGTGAGGGAGAAGCCAAACAATTATGTCCAGTAGGAGTAACAGAGGGAGATCATACCGCAGGTACATTAAAAAGAGCAATTACACATGAAATTTTTGATGATGAAACTGGTGTGGCTATTGGAATTCCTGAAGATGCAGAAGCAGGAAAATACGCACTAGCCGTAGAAAAGGGAATCGGTCAACCAGCACAACCTTATCTTGAACCAGGAGTAGTTAATGCTATTCCAAGGATAATAAATGTTGCTAGAAAGAATTATCAGCATGAATTTGGAGGTAAATAAGCATGTTAGAAGCTTATAAGTTAGTTAAGGAACAATTATCTACTTTAGGAATACCAACATTTGCAGAGTTATATCCACTTGCTTTAGCAGATAAAAAAGTTTATCCGTACATAGTTTTTAATTTTCCTAATACACTTTCTGCTAATTTTGCTGATGTAAATTTATTAGAAATAGATATTTGGGACAATAAAACTTCCATTATAGAGATAGAAACTTTAGCAAAACAAGTAGATGATATTTTTAAAAACTTAATGGTAACTAACGAGAGTATGTTTTGCAATTGTTTTAGAAATACCCCCTATAGATTAAAACTAGACGATGAAACAAATGGAATCCAAAGAAGACAAATGAGATATTTTTGTAAATGTTGGATTAAATAAAATAATGTATTAACACTTCTTAGAGAATCTAAGGAGTTTTTTTGTGTTGGCTCACATTAAAAAGCACATCAACAGAAAGAAGGAATTATAAATGGGAACAAATAGCACAAATACAAGTTCATATAATGCCCAAACTGGCGAGAACCTTTTACTAGGAGCTGGGTGTATTTATTCTGACTACGGCTTAGCAACAGAGAAAGCTATAGGAGCTACGGCTGGTGGTTCAACATTTAATTGTACCGTAAAAACAAGGGATGTTAAATGCGATGGTCTTAAAGGACTTCAAAAGGGGCTTAGATTTGTAACAGATATGGATATAACTCTTACAACTACTCTACTAGAAGTTACTACTGAAACACTTAAAATGGCTTTAATGGGTAATGTAGATTCAGTTACAAATCCTGACTATGACATAATCACAGGAAAATATGAAATCAATGAAAATGATTATCTTACAAATGTCGCACTTGTAGCTACTATTTCAGGTGAGCCGCTTAAACCAGTTATAATCATAATCTCTAATGCTCTTGCTACGGATGGACTTAAATTAGTTACAAAAGATGATAATGACAATGGATTAGCAACGGTTTTAACGGCTTTTGGAGATCCACTAACACCAAATGTTGTACCTTATGAAATTAGATATCCTAAATCAGCATAGAACATATTCAAACTAGCACTCTTTTATAGGGTGCTTTTTAAGGTTAAAATATATAAAATCGGGAGGTTTATTAATAATGTTAAAAACAGATATAGTATACGATGCTTTGCCAATGGTGGTTGAAATTTATGAAAAATTAGATGTAGATGGATTCAGAACAAAAATGACTAAAGAAAATAAAGGTAAAGAAATAGACAATAAAGCATTAGGAATTAAATTAGTTATGTTTATTCTCAAAAGCACACCTCTAATTAAGGAAGAAGTATTTGAGGTTGTTTCAGTATTTGAGGGACTTACAGTAGAAGAAGTTAAGGCTCAGAGTATTGGTAAAACAATAGGATCATTAAAAGAAATATTAATGGATGAGGAAGCAATAGAACTTTTCAAGTCGGCTGTAAAGTAGGATATTCCAATATTCTAAGCTTACTTTATAGCCAATATGGTATCAGTATATATAATACGAGATTAAAATATGGAGCATTAACTAGATTAATTGTAGATGGACTAAAGAAAGAAAATGATGATAGATTATGGGAAATGTGGAAGTTAGATTATCCACGTATGGATGAGAAAAATTTTATAAGTTTTGAAGATTATAAAAAGAAATCATATGCAAAAATAGAAGCAAAAACAGAAACATATGCAGATAAACATGAAGCAGCATTAAGAATTATGGCCGAGGCTGATGAGATTAGAAAATCAGATAGACTCAATCCAAACAACATGAAAGGGGTTGATAACTAATGGAAATATTTTCGTTGTTTGGTAGTGTTGTATTAAAAGACAATGGAGTTACTAGTGGCTTAGATAAAATTGATAAGAAAGCATCAGACACAGATAAATCAACGACTAGTCATTTTAAAAACATGGCTAATGCTAGTAAAGTAGTTGGTCAAGCATTAGGAGCTGTAGGTCTAATAGCAGGAACTTTTTTAGTTAGTGCAGTAGAATCAGCCAGTAAAGCTGGTGCATCAACAGAAGCGTTGAAACAGAAGTTAGAAAATCAAGGTATAGCATGGAGTAAAGCTAAAGTTGGAGTTGATGAATTCACCAAAGGTGTAACAAAAATGTCTGTATATAGTGGTGGTCAAGCAAAAGAAGCTTTAGATAACCTTATAACAAAACATGTTAGTTTGAGTAGTGCACTAAAAGACCAAGCAGGGATGACAGAACTTGCGAGTGCTAAACATATTACATTAAAAGAGTCTAGTGATATCATAGCTGATGCCGAAAATGGTCGTATGAAAGGCTTAGTTAAATTAGGAATAGTAACTGCTGATGAAGTTAAAAAAGGTATTTCCATGGAAGAAATTAATAAAAGATTAAATACTTCATACAAAGGCGTATCTGAGGGAGCAATGAAAACACTCCCTGGACAAATTACAGTTATAGGGAATAATTTTAATGCGTTAAAGGTTGGAATAGGTAATGTTCTCTTACCAGTAATAACTAAATTTGCAACTAAATTAGGTGACTTATCTACATATTTAGCAAATGTTTCGCCCGAGGCAAAAAAAATAATTGCAATAGTATTATCAGCAACAACTGTAATAGGGTTATTAGCAGGAGGAGTATCTATAGTTTCTAAAGTGATGAGTGTTCTCGGACCAGTTGTAGGTGGATTAGGTAGTTTAATAGGTGGGTTATCATTACCAATTGTAGCAATTATAGCAGGAATAGCATTATTAACTACTGCATTTATTAATAATTGGGGTGGGATAAGGACAAAAACTGAGGAATTTATCGCTTTTATAAAACCGATATTAATAGATACTTTTAATAATATAGTAGCATGGTTTAAATCAAATTTACCAGCAATGAAGAAAGCCTTTGAAGATGTAATGGCAGGAATGAAAATTGCTTATGATATTTATGTAAAACCATTACTTGTAATAATAGTAGATGCATTAAAGACAGTTATTGATTGGGTTGTCTTACATATGCCTGAAATTAAAGCAACTTTTGAAGCAGTTTTTAAAGGGATAACAACAGTTTATAACAGCATTTTAAAACCTGTAATGGCATTTATGTTGGCAATTTTAAAACAAGTAGTAGATTGGGTGGTAGCAAATTGGCCTCTGATAAAACAAACCATATCAACAATACTAACAGCAGTATGGAATGTAACTAAATCTGTGCTTAATACAATTAAAGATTTTTGGAATACTTGGGGAAAATCTATTATGGATTTGGTTTCAACTACTTTTAATGTCATTAAAGATGTAATTTCTACAGCAATAAAAGTGGTACAAAATGTCTTAAAAGCTGTTATGCAAATTATCACTGGAGATTGGAAAGGTGCTTGGAAATCTATAGTACAAGCTTGCAAAGATTTATTTGGGGGTATAGATAAAGTTGTAGGTGATATTTTAAGTGGAATTGGCAAACAGTTTAAAGATTTTATTAGTGTTGCTTTAGGATTTGGTAAGGATATTATTGGTGGAATCATAGATGGTATTAGTGCAAAAGCAAAGGAATTAGCAAAGGGTGTAGGTGACATTATTCAAGATGTTAAAGATGCCTTTACAAAAGGTTTCTCAATACATAGTCCATCAAAATATTTTCAGTGGATTGGTGGACATCTTATGGGCGGACTTATTAAAGGAATGTCATTGAGTAATGTTAAAGATTTTGCTTCAGGTTTAGTTGAATCAATTAAGGCAAGTTTTGGTGATCTAGGTGGTTCTGTAAGTGGTGATTTAGCAGGATGGTTAACAACAGCTATGGGAATTACTGGAACATCAATGTCCGATTATGGAATGCTAATGAAATTAATTATGTCTGAGAGTGGTGGAAATCCTAATGCAATTAATCTTACGGATTCAAACGCTCAGGCAGGACATCCAAGTCAAGGCTTAATGCAGACAATACCAACAACATTTGAAAGGTGGCGTAATAAATCACTTTCAGATAATATAGTTGACCCAATAGCAAATTTAGTCGCTGGAATAAATTACATTAAGGGTACATATGGAAGTGTAGCTAATACTCCTGGAATAAAGTCATTAATGAGTGGTGGAGCGTATAAGGGCTACTTTACTGGCACTACTTTTGCTACAGCAGGAAAGAAGCTTGTAGGAGAACATGGGGCTGAAGTAGTTGATTTCAAAGGTGGAGAAACAGTCCATAATGCTAATGATACTGAGAAAATGTTGAATGAAAAATCAATTACTCAAAATGTATATATTACTTCACCAAAAGCTTTAAGTGCAAGTGAAATTGCTCGACAAAATAAACGTGCATTAAGAGAATTAGGATTACAATTACAATTTTAGAGAGGAGCTGATTAGGTTTGGCGAGAACAATAACATATGTAAATAGCTTAGGAGTAGAGTTAGTATTAACTAATTCAGCTCCATTTTTATTAGAAGATTTTAGTGAAACCGAAAATGTAAATATATATAGTAGTACAAGTATGAATCAAGACGGCAATAGTTATCTTTCAAACACTTTGGATATAAGAGATATATCATTAGATATTTGCTTAATAGCAACGTCTAATGAAGAATTAATAAGTTATAAAAATAAAGTCAATAAGATATTTAATCCTAAAATTGGTGAAGGATATTTAATTTATACAGATAGTGTAAAAACAAGAAAAGTAAAATGTATTGTAAATAAAATACCATTTTTTACAGACATAAATGGAATAGCAAGTGAAGGTTTAATAAGTCTTACAGCAAATAATCCATATTGGACTGATTTATCAGAAAGCAAAGAAGAAATTGCACTATGGATTGGGGGGTTTGAATTCCCATTAGAATTAATTGATGGTGGTATTGAAATGGGATATAGATCACCTAGTTTAATTGTAAATGTAATTAATGGTGGTGATGTCGAATGTGGCATGAGAATAGAGTTTACAGCTAGTGCAACACTTACTAATCCAAGTCTGCTAAATGTTAATAATGGTGAATTTATAAAAATTAATAAAACAATGGTGGCAGGAGAAACGATTTCAATAGTAACATATTTTGGGTCTAAAAAGGTAGAAAGTATATTAGGTGGAGTAACCACGAATGCTTTTAATTACATAGATTTCCAAAGTACTTTTTTACAGTTAGATGTTGGTGATAATCTTTATAGATATAATGCTGACTCGGGTATAGATAATTTAGAAGTAAGTATATATTATCAACCACAATACTTGGGGGTGTAGATTGTGGAACTATATATATTTTCGAGAGATTTAGAATTTGAAGGAATTGTGGATAGTTATACGAGTCTAATATGGACTAGAAGATATTCCAAATGTGGAGAGTTTGAACTAAATATTGCTTTAACTACTGAAAATTTAGCTTTGTTAGTTAGAACAAATATTATTTATAAAAAAGATGACAGCGAAGCAGGAGTTATTATAGACAGAAATATAACACAAGATACTGATGGAAAAGAGGTTTTAAATTTAAAAGGTAAATTTATAACTGGTTATTTAAATAGTAGAATTACTTGGGGAACAAAGATACTTAATACAACATCTGAAATTACTATGCGAACACTTGTAAGCGATAATTGCATATTACCACAAGATACTAAAAGAATTATGAATAAATTAGTGTTAAGTCCTTTAAAAAACTATGTAGACGATATAAATTATCAAGTAAGTAATAAAAATTTAACAGATGAGATCGAAAGTCTATCTGTAGCAAGTAATTTAGGACATAGGATAAATTTAGATATAAGTAATAAACAATTAATTTTTGAAGTATATAAGGGAATTGATAGAAGTGTAAACCAAGAAATTAATCCAAAAATTATATTTAGTAAAGAATTTGAAAATATTATGGAGCAAAAATATACAGATAGTTTTAATAATTATAAAAATGTAGCTCTTGTAAATGGAGTGTATACATATAAACAAACTTATAGTGTTGAAGTAGTTAATGATGATGGTTCGACAACGGAAGAAGAAAAAACGGAAGATGTAACAGTAAATCAATCAGTTACTATTGGAGATTCAAATAGTGGACTAGATAGGTATGAAATATTTGTTGATGGTGGCGATATATCAAGCACTGGTACAAATGATGCAGGAGAAGATATAACTATTGACCAACAAGCTTCGTTGGATATTTTAACAGGTAAGGGAAATACAGAACTTGCACAGTATGTGGAGGTCGAAGCATTTGATAGTACAATAAATCTTAATTCAAATCTTACATATAAAATTGATTTTGATTTAGGTGATATAGTCACAATTGTTTCTAAAAAGTGGAATATTACTTTAGATAGTAGAATTACAGAAGTTGAGGAAGTGTATGAAAAGGAAGGAAAAACAATTAATGTTACTTTTGGAAATAATATTCCAACAATACTAGATAAAATAAAACAAAAATTAAAATAGAAAGGATGCGATACTTTGGAAAAATCAAGTTTTTTTAATAGTGTGGGAGGAGATAGAAAATATCAAGCTAGTGATTTTTCAAATTATTTTAAAAGTCTAATCACTAACGGTGTATTTCCTAACCCAAGCACAAATCTACAAGCTATGTCTAATAATGCTATGTCAGTTACTTTAAAGGCAGGTAAGGCATGGATTAATGGGTATATATATATCAATGATAGTGATTTATTATTACCTATAGCGGTTGCGGATGGCACTTTAAGTAGGATAGATAGAGTAGTTGTTCAATTTAGCACTACTGGCAGAGTAATAAATACAGTTATTAAAAAAGGTGTATTTTCAAGTAGTCCAATAGCACCAATTTTACAAAGAGATTCTGATTTATTTGAACTAGGAATGGCTGATATTTATATTACAAATGGCGCAACTACCATAACTCAATCTAACATTACAGACCAAAGATTTAATACTAGTTTATGTGGTGTGGTTAATAGTTTAATTACAGCAGACACAACTACATTATTTAATCAATATACGGATGGTTTTAATAAATGGTTTACAACTATTCAAAATGCTTTAAGTGGAGATATTGCTGGAAATTTAGCAGTACAAATAGAACAAATCAAAAGCGATGATACATATCAAGTAGCAACTGGAACAGCTACTGCAATTACAATAGTCACAGCAACGTTAACTAATGGATATTCTAAAACATTTATAGCAAGTGCAAATAATGGGTCTGTAGCAACAACTATAAATGGTAAACCATTATATAAGCCTGGAACAACTACACCACCAAATTTAATAACTGGGAAAGCCTATACAATTTGGTATAATTCAGCGAATAATTGTTTTTTTATCAAAGCTAGTGCAGAGGGAACAGCTCTTGCAGGGGATGTACTAGCAGGTAAATCTTTCAGTACTGATATTGATGTAAATTTAATTGGAACAAGAGCAGCCATAAATATACCTTTTGCAACAACTAACATCAGTAGAAGCACCATTACAAATGATTCAAATCCTACTTTTACTATGACTGGACATAACTTTATAGCTACTCGTGTTGAAGTAAATTGGAATGGGAACTGCTATTTTGGTGGTGGAAGTGGTGTAAATATAACTATGGCAACAGGAACTGATCCTAATTTTAGTAGTTTCAATTCTGGTTTAACAAATGTAAATGGTTCAAGCTATATTTTCAGCGTTAGTATTGTTACTAATACTCTAGGAAATTTGGTTGTAAAAATAAATGTGTCTAATGTAAATGGTTGGACAGGAACATGTACTATAAGGGCGTATCAAACTAAATAATATTGGAGGCAATTAATGAACACATTAATAATCTATGATAATACAGGTTATATAATATCTACGATGAGTGGAACAGTAAGAGAGCCACAGGGTGGCGTGCAATTTATAGAGATAGACATACCAGTGGGCAAGCAAATAAAAATAACCAATGGAATAGGTGTAAATATAAGCGTTACTCCAAATGTAGCTACATTAGAGGATATTCCATTAACAGATATGCAAACAGTACAAAGTCAAAACGCTACAATGCTATTAGCTCTAGTGAATGGAGGATTGATGTAATATGGATTGGAATAAAACTTGTACAGATTATTATAATGATGGCTATTACAATAATACAAATTTAAAGATATTTGTTGTTAAAAATAAAATTACAGTAGACCAGTATAAAATAATTACTGGAATTGATTATGTAACTTAATTGATTAAGGCACTCGAAAGGGTGTTTTTTAATGCAAAAAATAATAGAATAGGAGTAGTGATAAAATGATAAAAACAATTGACCATAATATTAATATAGATTTATTAGCCACTATAAAACCAACTCTGAATATAAAAATTAAAAAGAATGACACAAATAGTCATAATTTTAAAATGAATATAAATAATGGTAATATTCCTTATGATTTAACAGGTTCAGAGGTGAAAGTTTATTTTAAAAAACAAGATGGAACAAAAGTATTTTTAAGTGGTGTTTTAGATGATCCTGTAAATGGAAAACTTAGTTGTTTATTATCTACACAAACAACAACTTATGCAGGTATAGTAGCATTTGAAGTTACTGTTTTTGGTAGTGATGGAGAAATATTAACATCATTAACATGTGATTTTACTGTATTAGATGTTTTAAGGGACGATGAAGCAATTGAAAGTACAAGTGATTTCACAGCTTTACAAGAAGTAATGGCACAAGTTACTGGAGCAACAAAAGTAACAAATTCTACAACTAATGGTAATATATTAATAAATAATGTTGAGTCAAGAGTTTATGATGATACAAATATAAAAAATCAGATTGGTGGAACTGTACTCACTACTACAGCAAAAGATATAACAGAAGCAATAAATGAGCTTAACGCAAAACCAAGTACGAGTGTTACAAGTTCAACTGTAAATGGAAAAATTAAGGTGAATAATGTAGATGTATCTGTATATGACGATACAACGATAAAATCACAATTGGCTAATAACACGCAACAACTATCAACTAATACTGCAAAAATTTCAACGCTATCTAGTGGAACACCTCGAACAAATTATACCACCTTGGCACTATTACAAGCAGGAATACCAAATGGAGATATATATAGTTATGTATGTACAGATGGTCATAGATATTACTATAATGCAGGGTGGCAGGATGGTGGAGTTTATCAAGGATTAGTACCTGTAGATGCTTCGGTTTCTAAATCTAGTTTAAATATAGATTTACAATCTACATTATTTACCGAAATGTCTACAGCACAAAACTACGTATACAAAAAAACATATACAACTAATGCACTTAATGACCAAGTGGCAACTACTTTTTGTGGATACTCAATGGTAGTTACCCCACCAAATAAACCGATTACTAAAATAAGTGGAAGCTTTAAGGCAGGAGCATTATGCACTTTAACGTGTGAAATTTGGTCGGCAAATATGTATTCTGGTATTTTATTAGCAACGGTTGATATTCCCTATACATCGGCAACACTAGGGTATCAAACATTAGACTTTGTATTTAATAATTTAGATGTATCAGCACAAACCGTAATTGCCATAAACATTTATGTAAAAGATAAATCTACATGGCTAGGATTTGCAAATATTGTTAGTAATTTATCTGCTATTGATATTTCAAACACAGGGAATTTTAATAAATATCTTAAAACAACAGGAGTATGGACTTCGTTGACTTTAAGCACCCATTATAATTACTGCTTATTATTAGATATATATACTAGCAAGCAAGCACCAAATCTAGCAGGAGTTATATTACCTAGTGATGCAATAGTGAACCAAGTTAATTTATCACCTAGTTTACAAAACGTATTACCAATAATCATACCAACTACAGTAAGCGAAAGTTCAAATTGCTTATATACAATGAACTATATTTATGTATCTCTTGCTTATACCTCGGCTGATGTAGGATTTGGTATTACTAAGTTTAATGATATTTGGACTGCTAATAACGCTATTAATGATAACACAAAATCAAAAAGATATACAATAATAGTAGCACAAGGTACTTACACAGATTTACAAACAAGATTTACAAATATTACAGGTACTCACTACCAAGGTGTTAATTGCAAAAATTATGTATATTATATGTCTGAGGATACAAATAGACCTGACTTATGTGTAATTCAATGGGATGGTTCAACAGGGTTTACTTCTCCAAAATATGCAGATTTATTTAATAAATCACCTTTCCACATAATAGGTGATTTAAGTGGTGGAGTTCATACATTTATCAAAGGTTTCACTTTTAATTGCAAAAATTTAAGATATTGTCATCATACAGAAACTCAAAGTTTTGGGGTTGATGTAGATTGGTTAATAGAAAATTGTGTGTTTAATTGGGGTGGTTGTCCTAATGCAACTGATGATACTGGAAGTTATCCAGTTATAGGATTAGGTTCTTCACCTTTTGAAAGAGGAAAGATTAAGAATTGTAATATTATAAATACGCAAAGTGGAAATCTAGGCGGAATACAAAACCATGACAATGTATTTGGGACTGTATATGGTTATACTCCATTTATGGTGTGTGGTGCAAACATACAAATTGAAGGTTGCAACCTAAATGGTCTAAATATAGAGTTTAGAAGTGGTTATCCTAACTTATATAAAACCTTCAATATACTTGAACTAAAAAATTGTAAAAATATTAATCATGCATATTTGGATTTTATAAATGGTTCTACGGAGCAAACATGGAAAGCTATTATAGATGCTTGTGGAATTACAACTAATGAAATGGTTTAGTCATATTAGGATACTAACACGTAGAAATACGCATAATTAAATAGTGTTGATATGACACTAATAGTCACAACTAATCTTGTGACTGCATAGGATAATAACGCAAATAAGGCGATCCACGAGGGTGTCTTTTCCTTTATAATAAATATGGAGGTGGTAAATTGCAAGATAAATGTGTAATTGATTATAATTTATACACTCAGCAAGCAACAAATATCAAGTTTCAGCAAGGGAACACTAATATTTCAGAAATCGAAATTACTTTATATGAAAAAGATGGAGATAAAGCGAATATAACAGGTGAAGAAATTGAATTTAGATTTATAAAACCAGGTGGGTTAAAAGTATTTCAAGATTTTGAGCATGGTGTAAAAATTGTAGATCCTTTAAAGGGTGTTGTAAATTGTAGGTTACTAAATGAAGTTCTGCAAGTCACGGGACTAGGACAATGCGAAGTGTATAGAAAACTAGGCGATGAAGAGTTGACTATGCCTAGCTTTAATTTTATAGTAAATGGTACTATTGGTGCAGGATCATTAAGTACGAATTATATAAGTTCTATAGAGTCTAAAATAGTTGAATGGCAAAGCCAAGTTAATGCTTTATTAACTAAAGATTTTACCGGTGCGACTGGATTGGCAGGTACAAATGGCATAAACGGAACAAATGGCGTTGATGGAAAAGACGGAGCAATTGGCATAACTGGTGAGCAAGGTATACCAAGAATTACTGGTGCCATAGGTGCAACTGGAAGTATCGGGGTAACGGGGGCTACTGGGAGGATAGGTTTAACTGGCAAAGATGGGGAAACTTATGATGATTCGGCTATTAAAGTATCATTGGCAAATATTCTGCAACAAGTTAACATAAAATCAATTCAATTTGGTGCAAAAGGCGGGGGAATAATAGATGATACCTTAGCTATCAAAAACGCTATTGCTTATCTAGCTAGTATAGGTGGTGGCTCACTTATATTTCCACATGATACGTACTTAATATCATCTACAATTAATGTACCAGTGGGAGTAAGCATTGATTTTAACTTTTCTACTATCAAATGCCTTACAAACGCATTTACAAATAATTTTATGTTTAGTATTAATTCTATTAATTGTTCGACATGGGATATAGCGTACAGTATGCCACATAGCGGTTATTTTAAAAATATAAATTTATCTAACCCTAACAATATATTAAATGTTAAAGGTGTATTTGTTGCTTGTTCTTACAATTTATATAACATATCAACTACAAAACTATATCAATCAATTGTGGGAATTTCTCAATATTTAGATGAATTTAGTTTAGAAAAAATATTTATTGACCAACCGCAAGGTACTTTATATCAAATTTATAAAGTAATTAATGGTGAATCACTTACTATTAAGGATGTTTTTGTAAATGTATATGATATAACTGTCTTATATGGTCTTACTATATACATTCAAGGATGCAATGGCGGAAAAATTAGCAATGTAATAAATGGGGGCATTTATATTAAGGATAGTTCTGCTTTAAAACTCCAAGGGCTACACTTAGAAAGAGGACAGTTAACACTTGTAAATTCATTTGTTTCAATGGACGGAATATATTTTCACCATACCAATAAATGGACACCAATTGTTATTAATAACCCCGCTAATGGTTCGTTGAATTGCGGTCTTTCTAGACCTATAGAAATAAACAATCTCGATATAGAATACAGAATAAATGAAGTCGATTTTGATGAGAGTTTCCCCGACATATCAATTTCGTCTTTTGCATTTGTTAAAATAAATAATGCTTTTAGAAAAGCACAAAATTTAGGTATGACGTTTACATCATTTACTGGTATAGCAATTTTATTTAATGGTATAACCCATAAAAATATATATAGTTGTGCTATTATAAAAAATAATGAATTGACAACTTATGATAATAATTTTGTTAAAAATTATGGATTATATGATGCGGGACAATTAATTAATCTTACAGAAGATGCTACTATCCCATGTTATGTTACAAAAGGTCAAATTTATTACTACAGGTTAATATCATTAATTGATACATTAAGATGTATAGGTTCAATTATTTCAGCTGAACAATCAGCTACAATGAATAACAATGGTTTTAAATTAAACATACGTGACAGTTTAGTAGGATACTTTACACGTCTATATAGGGGAATAACTACAGGAGTATACACTCAATATGTAGATATTCCAATTCGTATTAATAATTATTTGTTTGATAGTGGCAATAATGTTAATGGTTATAAGTGGATAACATTAGCAACAGCATTATTATCATCAGATTTAAGCATATTAAATAATACTACAATCACAGAAGTAAGAACAGATAGTAGTTTAGTATACTGTAGAGGTATTGCAATCCCAACTAAAGGTACGTGGGTTGTTGGCGATAAAATAATGAATATTGTCCCAGCGGGCGGTGGATATGAAGGCTGGGTTTGCATTACGGCAGGAACACCAGGAACATGGAAAGGGTTTGGATTGATAGATGTTGCAAAACTAGGAACACAAACGGACTCAACTGCAACAGATGTTACAACACTCAAAACAGATTTTAACGCTTTGTTAGCTAAACTTAAAACCGCTGGTTTAATGTAGCTTAATGATATGACGTCTTAGAAAAAACGGATTTAATAATTGCAATAACGTAATATATGAATATAAAACGTAAAGGGCTATTAATTTAGTCCTTTTTTTATGTGAAAAAATAATGTAGAAGGAGGCTTTATATAATGGAAGAAAAATTCGATGCAAATTTATGCAAAGAAAAACATGGATATATAAAAGAAACGTTACAAGATCACGAAACAAGATTAAATGAGCATGAGATGAGGATTGTAAACATGGAAAAAGACGGACGAGAATTTCAAGTTACGTCCACTGGATTAATTAAAAAAATGGATGATTTTATAACTACTGTAAAATGGGGCATGGGAATATTTGTAACAGTAAGTTTATTTGTAATTGGTGTACTAATAAAAATGAGTATGGGAGGTTAAAAATAATGTTAATAAGTTGGGACGAAGGACATGGAACTGGGTCAGATAGAGGAGCGTCAGGCTATATGAATGAAGAAAAGGTAATAAGGGAGTACGCACCATACTGTATAGCTGAGTTAGAGAGATATGGACACAAATGTGTAAATTGTACTCCACCAAATACTAAAATGACATTAAATCAAAGTTTAACATATAGAAGTAATCATGCAAACGCAAGTGGTAGTAAACTACATTTATGTTTTCATGTGAATTGTTTTTCAGACGCTAATGCTCATGGTGCTGAAATTGAAGTAGGTAGTGCAAACGGAGCAAAATATGGACAATCTGTATTGACAGAAATATGTAAATTAGGATTTACAAGTAGAGGTGTTAAAACTCCAGGACTTTGGATGACTGGCAGTAAAGTAAATGCAGTGAGTATTTTAATAGAACCCTTCTTTTGCTCAAATAAGGCTGATTGTACTAGATATAATGCTCAAAAGCTTGGTCTGGCAATAGCAAAGGGAATTATTAACATTATAGGTGGTACGGTTAAGGTTACTCCTGTAGTTAAATCTACTGAAACTTATAGAGTGAGAACTAGTTGGGATAATCCTGCTAGTCAAATAGGATGTGAGAGTGACTATTACAAAGCTAAGGATATAGCAAATAAAAATGTTGGCTACTATGTGTATGATTCTAAGGGCAAATGCTTATATACCAAAGCAGTAGTTAAACCAACAACTACAGGTAAAATTTATCAAGTAATTGCAGGAAGTTACGCTGAAGAAAATAATGCAGATATGCAAATTAAGAGTTTGAAAGAAAAAGGAATTGACTCATTTAAGCAAATAAAATAATAAAATTTAGGAGTGATTATTAATGATAGCAACAATATTAACAGCATTATTAACAATAGTAACAGCAGTAGTAGGTACGATAGCACCACAAGTATTTAAATTTATTGTAGCCAAAGTAGGAGTTACAAATTTAGAAAAGGACTTAAAAATAGGTAAATTAATTTACGATAGTCTTGAGGAAGATGGAAGACTTGGAGAATTAGCAGAAAATAAGTTATCAAGTTTTATAAAAGCTATGAAATCTAAAACCAAATTAAGTGATTCAGATATATTATTGCTTAATAAATCTATAGCAGGAGTCGCAAATGCTGGTAAAGCTGTAGTGGTTGCAGATTTAGCAAGTGTAGTAACACCAGTAGAGGAAATAATACCTGCTCCGATTACATACGTTGATGAGACTGGAAATGAATTAGTTCAGAAAGTAGTTGCATCCGATAAAACACCAACTCCAGTAACAAGTAATTTACATTAATTTAAAAATACCTCTGAGCTTAATTGCTTGGAGGTATTTTTTTCTTTTTTTGGTGGTTAAAAAAGGACATATATTAATGAAGGAATTTTGAAAAAACGATTTATAGAGTGAGTTTTTTGTTATTTACATTGATTATCATATTATGTTATAATTAATTATAAGTTAAAGATAAATCAAGAAGATATTTTTATATAAATTAAAACACCAGTTGCACTAAGGGCTGTAACTAGCTCAGATGGAATGACATCTGATTGGGCTAGAATACCATATGAAGTTTTAGATACAGTGTCTAGAAGAATTGTTAATGAGGTTAAAGGAGTAAACAGAATTGTTTACGATATAACCTCAAAGCCACCTTCTACTATCGAATGGGAATAGACTTGACCGTTGGTATACCTAGATACATTAAAAAATAGGTAAATTAAAAGTGGTTATGATGTATGCTATTAAAAAGGCACATCATAACCACTTTTTTGATATTTTTCAATAAATAATAGAGGGAGTTATGAAATTGAGAAAAGGTATATCTAAAGGGCAACAAATGTTTAAAAATGAGCGTAATTAAATATGAATTAAGTAGTACAAGGTTTGTTATGCAGATATTTAGTTCTTATTTTCATTATTTTATCAGTGGATAAAACATATTATGAAACAGTCTCAAAAGGATAAATTTAATAAAAAACAAAAATACTGCACATAAGGGGGGAACCCTGTGCAGTATTTTTTCATCAATTTCAAAATCAAATTATAATAAAAAGGATGGAGTATATTTAAATTATAGACAATTATATAAAATTTATTCACTCATTTATTATTAATGATAAAGTATATGAACAAATAATTAACATAAAACAAGGATTTAGTAACGTTTTGTAGAATAAGTTAAAATATCGATAATATGGGAAGCTACGAAATATGAAAAAGAAAGTAACTATATATATTGGAATCGTCGCAATAATAGGAATTGCCGTTGGATTAATGGTTATAGGAGGATCGGGTATATCTGAAACTCCAACAGTAAATACTGCTACAGAGCCTGTTGCTACTGAATCCGTAATACCAGCATAATTTATTTTTCAAATATAATTCTATTTAACTGTCTCTTTAAAAAGATATTTATCATTTATAACTTTTACAATATTTTCAAAACTTAAACTCTTATATCTTCCTGACTTAACTTCTTTCCATGTTCTAACCATTCTTTTATACTTGTTTAACATATTTCTATGAGAATTTAATTCTACTTTTCCATTATTATATATTTCCTCAAATCTACCTAAATCTTTTAGGATAAAATTAGCATATGTGTAATAAGAACCTTCGTCATTGCCATCGAACCCGGCATAAGTAATATCTTTTACAGCAATTTTTTGTCTTTCTTCTGGCGATAATTCACCTAAAGAAGTATCTAATACCCTATACATTTGCAATACATCAAATACAAACTCTGATATTGATTCCGGCGTTTCCTTAGAAAAACCTGTGATTAATTCATTATAATTAGATTTGAAACCATTAGCTACAATGGTTTGCATCAACTCATATTCTTTGCTTTCTTCTGAATTTAATGTTTTTAGTATTTCATATTGGTTGTATAAAAGTAATCTATCTTTAATATCTAATTCCATTTTTGCACTTCCCTTCAACTACATATTTCCACATATCAAGGGAAATATCCTTTACTTATAATATATTATATTTTGAAATTTAAAAAAGCCATATGTCAAGTTTCAGGAGGAGTTTAAGGAAGTAGTAACAGAAGATGAGATTGATACGCTCCTACAGCTAGCTAAAGGCAAAGACTTTGTAAGTATGAGGATTTATACATGTATATGGTTATTAACGAGTACAGGGCTCAGAGCAAGTGAATTAAGGAACTTAAAAGTAAAGAATGCAAATATGTTAGATAGGGTTATTACTTAGGATTACATTACCTTTGGTTTACGGTAAGCATTATCTCAAGTTTGACTTTCTCTATATTCTCTTATCTCATCAATATTAAAACATGCCATAAATATTCCTTCTTCTTCCCCTGCTTCGACAACTAATGTATTTCTTGAAATGCATTTTTCTCCCTTTATTATTTCACGAAATGAAACAATATTAAAAGCCATAGAATGTCCATTATAAGTACCTTTAGCATAATTAGTTAATGCAACACCTACCATGTTTTCATAAGCTTTTGTACTTAACTGACACTTCCTAGTTTCATCAATTTCACACGCATTAGGAATTAGGATTACTTCAGCACCTTTAAGCATTAAAATTGTTGCACTTTCAGGAAATTCTCTATCATAACATATCATAGCTCCAATTTTTACACTGCCAATAGAAGTATCTAAATCGCAAGTATAAAAATTATCACCAGGTGAGCAAAATTCTTCTGAAGAAAAATCGCAAATATGTACTTTTGCATATGTAAGTGCGCAATTACCAAACCTATCAATTAAAGAAACTGTATTTCTAGGTAAACCTCCCCTTTTCTCTAAATAGGTTATCGCAATTGCCATGTTCAGTTCTCTTGCTAGATTTTTAAAACTTGTGAAAAACTTGTGATTTTGATCTATTGCTGTTTCTTTCCACTTTTCGACCTCTTCCATTGTTTTGGGAAGGGAATATCCGTTATTCCACATTTCAGGGAATAAGGCAATATCAGCCCCCATTTTCTTTGCTAATTTACAATATTCATATCCTTTTTTCAAATTCTCTTTTGCATCACTATTTTGAATTAATTGTAACAAAGCAACCTTTAAAATGCCCATAAAACACACCTCCGAAATTAATGATATTCTAGTAAAGATGGCGCAACCAGAAGTCCATTTTGTCCTAATCTATAGAAATTATAGCATATGATAGTATGAATAAACTAATGATTACAATTGAATTGGAAAAGGATATATCGCGTGAAAGCATTCAAGCAATATATCTTCTTCCTTATAATATAACTCGAGAAAAATTTTTATCTAAAGTAATTTTTTTACATCGTATAAGGAATGCTGAACTAGCCAAGCTTGAGGAAAGTATTTCCCGATTGTCCAATAGCTGACCCCTCCAACATTATATTCATGAGCTGTTCTAAGCTTAGCGTTCATGCTCCTAGCATCTTCAAACCAAACTACGTGTTGTTTTCCATTAGAATCATAGTAATTAAAATATGGAGCCTGAGAGGTAGTGTTATATTGAATAGATGCATTTGCTTTTCTTGCGAGATCTACTGCTTCTACATTACCGAGCGCTGTTGCTGTAGTTCCTTTTACGTAAGGAAGGGTCCAATCATAACCATAATTAGGTATTCCCATAAAGATTTTTTTACTTGGTATTACGGTTACAGCATAATCAAGGATTTTCTTTACTTCATTAAGTGGAGAAACCGCAAGTGGTGGGCCAGCAGTATATCCCCACTCATAAGTCATTAATATAACATGGTTTGCGAGAGCTCCATGAACTGGGTAATCGTGAGCCTCATAAAGCAATCCTTTTATTTCACCAGAGGGTTTAGGAGCTAAGGCTGTAGTAACAGGATAGCCTAAAGGCTTTAGATTATTTACTACTTTGCGAAGAAAATTATTATAGTTTTGCCTGTCTTCAGGGTAGATGTATTCAAGATCTATATCTAAACCGTAATAATTTTTAGTTCTTAATGTATTAATTATGTTACCCAATAATGTGTTTTGTATATTTTCATTTGTAAGAATGGTATGGGCTAGAGCACTATCAAATCCACCGCCTTCTTTTAAATTTGTAACCACCATCATAGGAGCTACTTTAGCATTTCTAGCAGCTTGTATTAAAGGAACATCATTTACGTCCTTAAGTGTTCCGTTTGCTAGAATTTGATAACTAAATATACTAAGGTACGTTAGGTTTGGAAGAGTTTTTGCGAGAACATCCATATTGGTACCAGGAAGAGCATATGCATTAACTTCAATAGGACCTAATTTTTTGGTGGATGATGGTATATTTATAATTTGACCAGGGTAAGTTATAATAGAGCTATTAAGAGTGGGATTTGCTGCATATAAACTTGAAATAGGTACACCATATATTTTAGCTATACTGTATAGTGATTGACCAGGGAGAATTTTATGTTTTCGAGTTCCTTGTAATATTACAAGTGTTTGACCTACCACAAGTTGAGTTGGGTTTGTAAGTTCATTATCTGAAGCAATTTTGTTAGATGAAACTCCATATAATTTGGAAATCATATATAAGCTTTCACCACTTTTTACAACATGTATAATCAAAAAAAATCACACCTCATATATTAATATAATTCAATATATGCTACTTAAGACAAGGTAGTACATATTAATTACATATATTTATAACATAATTTCCTATAAATATAAAATTTTATTAAAAAACTTGATTTATTTTCTTCAATAAACTAAAATTATTTTATGTTGTTTTAACAAAATTATATGAGTGTAAAAGGCGATTCATTATATTGATTTGTAGCAGACACATAAAAGAAGCACAATAATTAATGATTATTTTGTTTCAAGGTATAAACAAGGAGGAATATTAATGGAAAAAATTTTATCTTTAGATTTGAGCAAAACAATACCATATTTAGGTGAGCATGAAATTTCTTGTTTTCAGCCAATGGTATCTACTGCACACAAGATGCTTATAGATAAAACAGGTGCGGGAAATGAATTTCTAGGCTGGATAGACCTTCCTTTAAATTATGATAAATTGGAGTTTGAAAAGATTAAAAAGGCGGCAAAGAAGATAAGAAGTAATTCTGAAGCCTTAATAGTAATTGGAATAGGTGGATCGTACCTCGGATCTAGAGCGGCTATAGAAATGTTGTGTCATAGTTTCCATAATAGTCTATCAAATGAAAAAAGAAAATCACCAGCAATATTCTTTGCTGGAAATAATATAAGTTCTACATATATGACTGATTTAGTAGATGCTGTAGAAGGTAAAGATATTTCTATAATTGTAGTATCAAAATCAGGAACTACTACAGAGCCTGCTATTGCGTTTAGAATGTTTAAGGAGCTATTAGAAAAGAAATATGGTAAAGAAGGAGCCAAAGAAAGGATTTTTGCAACTACTGATAAAGCCAAAGGGGCTCTGAAAAATTCAGCAGATGCAGAAGGTTATGAAACTTTTGTGATTCCAGATGACATAGGAGGAAGATTCTCAGTACTTACAGCGGTGGGATTACTTCCAATAGCAGCAGCAGGTATTGACATCGAACAAATAATGAAGGGTGCAGGGGATGCAAGAATAGCGTACAATAATGAGGATATAGATAAAAATGATTGTTATAAATATGCAGCGGCTAGGAATGCACTATATAGAAAAGGCAAAGTCACAGAAATTTTAGTTAATTATGAACCGGCACTTCAATATTTTGGTGAGTGGTGGAAACAGCTTTATGGAGAAAGTGAGGGAAAAGACCAAAAGGGTATATTCCCAGCGGCAGTTAATTTCTCTACAGATTTGCATTCTATGGGACAATATATTCAAGAAGGCTTAAGGAATATTTTTGAAACAATTATAAATGTTGAAAGGCCAAGATTCGATGTTGTAATAAAAGAAGATAGTAAAGATTTAGATGGATTAAACTTTTTAAAAGACAAAACAATGGATTTTGTTAATAAAAAAGCTTTTCAAGGAACAGTACTTGCTCATAATGATGGAGATGTACCTAATATTATTTTAAATGTACCTGCATTAACAGCATATAATTTTGGATATATGGTTTATTTTTTTGAAAAATCATGTGCAATAAGCGGATATTTGTCTGGTGTGAATCCCTTTGATCAACCAGGAGTTGAAGCATACAAGAAGAATATGTTCGCTCTCCTTGGAAAAGCAGGATATGAAGAACTCAAAGTAAAACTTGAAGAAAGGCTCTAGAGAAATGAGAAAAATATTATGAGAATTATTGTAGATGCAGATGGGTGTCCTGGTAAACAACTAATAGAAAAAGCAGCTAAAGAAAACTCTGTCGAGCTCATTATGTACTGTGATATTAATCATGTTTTAGACAGTGATTATGCTCAAATAAGGTATGTAGATAGTGGGTTTCAAAGTGTAGATATGAAAGTAGCTAATGAGGCTAAATCTAATGATATAGTAATTACTCAAGATTTTGGGGTTGCAGCTATGGTTTTAGCTAAAGGGTCCTATGCTATAGGACCTAAAGGGCATATATATGATGATGATAATATTGATAAATTATTATTTGAAAGGCATTTGTCTAGTAAATTAAGAAGGGGTGGAGGAAAAACCTTTGGTCCCAAAAAGCGAACAAATGAGGATGATGAAAAGCTTTATAACAATTTAATTAAACTTATTTTGAAAATTAAATTGTTATAAATAAGGTCATTTTAGTTTGATATTTTAAATATAAAAATTGCTGGTAACGAGGGTTACTGGCAATTTTTATAATATTTTCGCCAAATAATAAATTTTATAAGATAAGAAGCATTCCACTTCAGTTGAGAGAGGCTCAAGATAACAAATTTAATACTATAAAAAGCTATAAAATTTAAAAAAATATTATTTTAAAATAACATCATAAAAATTATGTCTATAAATAAAATAAAAAAAATGACCTGCACACTGTTACAAATAATGGAATTATAGTATAATATAATAGTATAGAGGCTAATTTTTTTAATAATACTTTTGTATTATATAGCTTATTCTAAAGGTAGGTGAATTTACATGAATGAAATGAACATATTATTTAACTTAGAAAACCCTGAAGAAGAATATAAAAAAATTGAAATAAGTGTTGAAAATAAATTAGAAGATAATTTGAATTATAAATTTCTTGTAGGGCTTGATGGAACATGGAATACTTTAAAAGAATTAAATGAAGAGAGCGATGTTATATGGAAACCGGAGACGGATGGTAAGTACTCTATAATGGTTCAAGCTAAAAGGAAAGAGAGTAATAAACCTTTTGATTTTATGTCAAAAACAGATTATGTAGTAGGCGAGGCTGTAGAAAAGCTTATAAAGGATATATACATAGATAAAACGGAAATAGTGATAGGGGAAAAAATCACTTTAACGGTAGAGGCCACAAAAACTCCAATTATGTATAGATATTGGGTACATGAGCGGGAGAATTGGTTACTTATAAAAGATTATTCACCAGAAAATATACTGACTTGGACTTCAAAATATTCCGGGGAGCAAGAGTTTCTGGTAGAATGCAGGAATGTAGATTCTGAGAATATGTTTGATGACTTTATGAAAATACGATTTAAGGTACAAGCTATGCAATCCTTAGAAATTATAAGTTTTAAATGCTTGACTGAGAACATATTAGTAGGAGTAGAACTAATTTTTGAGGTTGAGGCGAACTATGATGATAACAGAATGATTTTATACAAATTTGTAAAAATTAACAAGCAAGGATATGCCAAATGCATACAAGATTTTTCAACTAAGAAGTTAGTTAGTTATGTTGAAGAAACCATGGGTGATTATAAGCTATTATGTATGGCAAAGGATATGTATTCGCTTCAGGAATTCGATGATAGGGCATTAATTCATTATAGCGTTAAAGCTTATGAAGAAATAATTATACAAAGTTTTACTAGTGATTTAAGTTCACCACAGTTATGCAATACTCCTATAGCTTTCAAGTGTATTGTTAAAGGCGGAAAAGAGTTGTTATATAAATTTAAAATTGATGGAGAATATCCAGAGGATTCCTGTTACACAAAAGAAAAAAATTATGTTTGGACACCAAAAGAAGCGGGAGAATATAAAGCTAACTTGTGGGCACGGGATTCCTCTTTTAAAGGTGAATACGAGAAGAAAAAATCCTTGAATTTTATTATTGATGATATAGGCAATGCAAATGTAATTATTGAAGATATAATAATAGACAAGAAAGATGTTGTACTAATAGGTGATACTGTTCAGGTGAAAGTTAAGGCAAAAGGAGGAAATTCTTTAAGATATAGTTTTGTAGTTTCTCAGAATGATAAAGAAACAGAAATAATACAATTTGGCACAAATGATTTTGTCAATTTTACACCAGAAGAAAGTGGTAAATTTAAACTAGAGGTAAGAGTAAAAGATAAATACTCTAAAAGGGAATTCGATTGTCATGCGGTGATATATATTGAAGCTTTAGAATGTATTCCTGCTAAAATAGATTATGTTTTGATGCCAACAAGAGAATACTTTATGGTGGGGGATACAATTTCTCTGCAAGTTATAACTGAAAACGCGAAAACTACTCTTATAAATTATGTTTTGAAAATAGATGATCATTTGGTAGAACAAACAAATTATGTAGAGCATAAAAATTATGAGATTAAACCTAAATGCAGCGGAATCTATTTAATAGAACTTCTATCGAAAAATAAATCGAGTACTAAGGAGTACGATTGTAAGAAAGAAATATGGATAGAAGTACGTGATACTTTGCCAATAACAGATACAAAGATTTTGTGTTTCGGATCAGACTTTATAGTGAACGAAACAATAACATTTTCGTCGCAAAGCACGGGCGGTAAGGAAGTATTATATGAATTCTATCTTATGGAAAAAGAGGAATGGAGCTTAGTACAAAAATTTAGTAGGAAAGAAGACTATATCTTTATGCCTTTTACTGCAGGAATTTACAGAATGCTAGTATTATCAAAAAGCTCTTATAAGAGCATTTCATATGAAGATTATGATATAATAGAGATTGAAGTAAAAGAATAAATTTAAAACAGCTTTTAAAGGCTGTTTTTTTATTAGTTAAAAATTGTATATATTTTGCCATAAGGGTTAGAAATAGTTGAGGAGATGAATGCATATGGAAAGAATAGATAAAATATTATCCAACTTAGGTCATGGTACAAGAAAAGAAGTAAAAGCATTATTAAAAAAAGGAAAAGTAGAGATAGATGGAGTTATAGTTTCTGATAATGCTATGAAAGTTGATCCAGATAAGGTCATAATAAAGGTAGCTGGCGAGGAAATTAATTATAGAAAATACATATATCTAATTATGAATAAGCCGTCTGGTGTGGTTTCAGCGACGATAGATAAACATGATGAAACAGTAATTGATTTAATAGATCAAGAATATCGTGCTTTTAGTCCGTTTCCTATAGGCAGATTGGATAAAGATACTGTGGGGTTATTACTAATTACTAATGATGGTGAATTAAATCATAAATTAATAGCACCTAAAAATCATGTGGATAAGGTTTACTATGCCGAAATTAATAAATTTGTAGATGAAGGGGATGTGGCTATCTTTAAAAAAGGTGTTGTAATAGATGATGGATATAAATGTATGCCAGCCGCGTTAGAAGTATTAAATGCAAATGAAAATGGGTCAGAAGTTATGGTTACTATTCAAGAGGGAAAATTTCATCAAGTAAAAAGAATGTTTGAGAGTGTAGATAAAAAAGTGGTATTTTTGAGAAGAGTTAGTTTTGGACCTTTAAAATTAGATGAAAATTTAGGTGAAGGTCAATGTAGAGAATTGTCGGAAGAAGAGATAAATTTATTAAAACAGGTTTAATTTATTTGATAATATCAGTATAGAGAGCGTTAATGAATAAAAAGTCTTCTTTTAAAGGACTATTTACAAATAAATTTACGGAAACACTTGCAAACGTTAATCAAATTTAATATAATTAAGATGCAAAGATAAATAGAGAGATAAATAGCCCCCTTTTTATTTGTTATAAAACAGCCCGACCCCAAGGGCTGTTTTATTTTGTATAAAAAAGTCGATTATTATGAAAAGATATTTATATAGCATGTTTCGACAAAGATGCCTACATTAAATAGAGCTATTTAATGTAGGCATCTTTTATTGACAAATAGGGAAGTATATAATTAGATAGTATATACTAGACGTATTTTTTAGCTTATAATAAAGTGAGTAAATATAGAAATACATGAATATATTAACACATTATTTAGTAGAAAACTAAAGCAATAATAAATATTTTTTAGGGAAATGGAAAAATATTAAAATATAAAAAAGTAGATAGGAGGAAATCTTGTGAATATAAAAGAAAATTTAATAAACTTTATGACAGAGCCAGCATATAAACCTATGAATAAAGGGGAGCTCTATAAAGTATTTGATATTAGAAAAAAAGAAACAAAAGGGTTTGCAGCACTGTTAGCAGAGATGGAAAAAGATGGTGATATAGTAAAATCACATACTGAGCGTTATGGTATTCCAGAGAATATGGGCCTGGTTGTTGGTAAATTCCAAGGACATCAAAGAGGGTTTGGTTTTGTAATAGCAGAAGTAGAAAGACCAGATATATTTATCCCAGCGGATAATGTATGCGGTGCAATGAATGGTGATAGAGTTCTTGCCAAAATTTTAAAAATAGAAAATGGTGGGAAAAAATGTGAGGGTGAAATTGTAAAAGTAATAGAAAGATCTAATAAAACTATAATAGGAACTTATGAGGATAGTAGTAATTTCGGTTTTGTAGTTGCTGATGACAAGAGGATAGCACAGGATATATTTATTCCAAAATCAGAAAGAAATGGTGCCAAAACAGGGCAAATAGTAATAGCTGAAATAACTCAGTGGCCAGAGCAGAAAAGAAACCCAGAAGGAAAAATTACTCAGATTCTCGGTAACAAAGGGGACGCGGGTATTGATATACTAACTATAATTAAAAAACATAAACTTCCAGAGGAGTTTCCACCAAATGTTGAAGCGTATGTTGAGAATATAACTGAAGAAATCCCTAAAGAAGAATATAGTAGAAGAAAAGATCTAAGAGAATTACGCATGGTAACTATAGATGGAGAGGATGCTAAAGATTTAGATGATGCTGTGTCTATTGAGGTCTTAACAAATGGTAACTATCGTTTAGGAGTTCATATAGCCGATGTTTCCCATTTTGTTAAAGATAAAAATCCCCTAGACAAAGAAGCATTAAAAAGAGCAACTTCAGTATACTTAATAGATAGAGTTATCCCAATGCTTCCTAAAAAATTATCAAATGGTGTTTGTAGTTTAAATCCTAAAGTAGATAGATTGGCTCTTACTTGTTTTATTGAAATTGATAAAAATGGTAAAAGTGTAGACCATGAGATAGTTGAAAGTATTATAAAAACTAATGAGAGAATGACTTATACTGATGTTACAAAAATTCTAACGGATAAAGACGAAGAAACAATCAAAAAATATGATTATTTGCATGATGATTTTATACACATGGAGGAATTATGTGGCATCCTTAATAAAAAGAGAATGGGTAGGGGCGCTATAGATTTTGATTTTGTTGAATGTAAAATAATATTAAATGAGTTTGGAAAACCAATAGATATTGTGCCTTACGAGCGAGGTATTGCAAATAGAGTAATTGAGGAATTTATGTTAACTGCTAATGAAACTGTTGCTGAGCATTTTTTCTGGCTAAATGTACCATTCGTATATAGAATTCATGAGGATCCTGATGAAGAAAAATTAATGCGCTTTAGCGAATTTGCACATAACTTAGGTTATGCTGTTAAATGGGGAAATGAAGTACATCCTAGAATGCTTCAGGATATACTAAAGAAAGTTAAAGGAGAAAAAGAAGAAATGGTGGTAAGCACTTTGCTTCTTAGGTCAATGATGAAAGCAAAATATTCTCCAGAATGTGTTGGACATTTTGGTTTAGCGGCCAAGTATTACTGCCACTTTACGTCTCCAATTAGAAGATATCCTGACTTGATGATCCATAGAATAATTAAAGAGGTTATAAATGGAGGATTAAGTGAAGCAAGAACAGAGAAATTAAGAAAAGAAGTGGAAGTTGCATCGAAACAATCATCAGATATGGAAAGAGTAGCTATGGAAGCCGAGAGAGATGTAGATGACTTAAAGAAGGCAGAGTACATGAGCGAGAGAATTGGGGAAGAATTTGACGGTATTATTTCTTCAGTAACTAATTTTGGATTATTTGTGGAACTTCCCAATACTATTGAGGGATTGGTCCATATGACAAGTCTTGATGATGATTATTATGTATTTGATGAGAGGCACTTAACTCTTATCGGTGAGAGAACTAAAAAAATGTATAAATTAGGAGAAGAGGTAAGGATCATAGTTAGTAAGGTGGACTTAACTTCTCATGAGGTTTATTTCGATATAATTGAGGGAGAAAAAGAGGAAGAAGATAAGGAAGATGAAGAGGAAAATTCAAAGGAATACTCAGTTAGTGATTTAAATGAACTCATAAAGGAAGAATAGAAAAATAAAATAATATATCGTAGAATAATTCAAAAAATTGAGAAGGGGAGTAATAACCTCTTCTAAGCGATCTATTTAAAGATTATTTAGAGATTATACTGTTAAAATATACTATATATTCTTGAAAAAAGATCTATAGTATAGTATAATGATGTATTAATAAGAATAAAGCAGGTGAAGTTATGGTAAAGAAAACAGAAAATAAAACATTAGTGGAAAATAGAAAAGCAAGACATGATTATTTTATTGAGGAAGCAATGGAAGCTGGAATTGCACTTGTTGGAACAGAAGTTAAGTCTATTAGGGCTGGAAAAGCAAATTTAAAAGATAGTTACGCCGATGTTATAAATGGTGAAGTATTTATTAAAAATATGCATATAAGCCATTATGAAAATGGAAATCAATTTAACACTGACCCATTAAGAGTTAGAAAGGTACTGCTTCATAAGGAGCAGATAAACAAACTAGTGGGATTTACAGCACAAAAGGGTTATACATTAGTTCCATTATCACTTTACCTTAAGAATACCAAAGTAAAAGTTAACCTTGGTGTTGTTCGTGGTAAAAAAGACTATGATAAAAGAGATGCAATGCTTGAAAAAGATGCTAAGAGAGACATGGATAGACAGATAAAAGAGAGAATGAGATAACAAGAAACAATCTACTGATATTCCATAATATTAGTACTTGAAAAAGCATATAATATGGTGTATCATTATGTTTACGATCAGTAACATAGTAAGTTAATTGATATTACTGATTTATAGATAATAAGGATTTAATGAATAAAGTTTGGCGTTATATATGCAATAGTTTTTATTTATTATTGCTAAGCAAAAGATTTAAATAAAATCTTTTGACATTATGGGGGCGTACTTGGTTTCGACGGGGGTACGTTGCATGTAGGAAGCGAGTCGAGGGAACCTATGGACCCGCGTTAAAAAACTATTGGAACAATTTAAACGCAAACGATAATTTAGCACTAGCAGCTTAGTCTGCTACGTCTTACCTTTGATTACCGCGACTTAGGATAGGGCGCCGACAGCGGTGAACCGAGTCCGGGAAAGCTTTGACCTGGAAACGGAAAATATGAAGCTACTAAAACTTAAACCCGGTCAATGGGGGTTAAGTAGAGGGAATGTTAAATTATTGACTACACTCGTAGATGCCTAGGTGTTGCTGCTTTCGGACAGGGGTTCGACACCCCTCGCCTCCACCAGTGAAACCCTCGACTAATTAATTTTAGTTGAGGGTTTTCTTATGTCCTGATTTGTGGATTAGAGAGTTAACTAGTAATATAACTACATAATTAAAACACCAAAATAGGTTTTATGAGTAGTTCATTTTCAGAAGAACAAAATGAAAAAATAAAACAAATGCGCCAACAAGGTGTAGGCTATAATCATATAGCAAATGAAGTTGGCTTATCAAGGGACTCTGTTAGGGGGTATTGCAAAAGGCATGGCTTAGATGGTTTTGGAGAAAAGCTGGCTTTGCATGTACTTGATGACATACTTTTAATTTTAAAATAGAACACTTAAAAAGCCACAGCATAAATAATAAATTTAGTGATGTGGCCAGTTTTTACATTTATATCAGTTGTGTCACTATATCGGGGGCATAACTTTTTTACTTAGAAAAATATTTTTCCATCATAGGAACATTGGAAAGATAGGTATCGATTTTTATAATAAGTCCATTGTCAACTGTCAATACGGTTGCCAATTCTTCATCTAAAATGCGTCCATCTGCTGATATTGCAGCATTATTTAGCGATAGAGTAAGTCCATTTTGTCCCACAAGAATATGGTGGAGCTTTGTTTGTACTCCGCCTCCGATAATAATTTTAGTGCGTTCGATAACAGCATCCGCACCCACAGCAGTTCCCGAAATCATTCCATTACCAGGAAGTGTCCATTTGATATCAGCGTGCAATTGACTCCTAATACCTTCCCAATCGTGAGCTTTAAATGCACATAGGAAGTCTTCAGCAATTTTTTGATTTATTTGGTTAATCATATTTTAAAATGCCTCCTTTTATTTTTAAATCTAAATATAGTTTACAATAGAAGTAACATCATGTAAAATGATTATTATTGATACATATATTCATTTATAGTGATTTATATAGGAGGAGAAAATCCATGGAAAGTAATGAATTAAAAATTTTTATGGCAGTTGCACAAGAAGGAAGTATTACAAAAGCAGCTCAACGACTTGGCTATGTACAATCTAATGTTACAGCTAGAATTCAGCTGTTAGAGTCTGAAGTGAATACTAAATTGTTTTATAGGCAGCATGGAATGTTATTAACTCCAATGGGGGAAAAGCTTGTAACTTATGCAGAACAAATTTTACACTTATTAGATGAAGCTGATAAAACTCTAAATGATTTAAATGATCCAGCTGGGAAATTATCTATTGGTGTTAACAATACGGTCTCTTCTTTAAATATTTTAGAGTTATTGTCAAATTATCATAATTTATATCCAAAAGTTAAATTATCATTATCAACTTCCAGTACCGATGAGCTTATTGAAAAAGTGCTTCATTTTGATATGGATGTAGCTTTTGTAAAAGCATCTTCTATCAAAAATCCTAATATTGTTAATGAAATTATATTTGAGGAAAATCTAGTAATGATATATAGCGGTGAAGAAAGTGATATATATTCTTTGTGCCATAGGTCATTTTTAATGAGTTCACCAGGATGTCCTAATAGGACCAATATAGAAAACTGGTTAACATCAATAGGCATATGTGATATAGCTATTATAGAATTTAATAATTTGGATTTAATTATTGAAGGGGTAATTTCTGGA
>Ga0209125_1000508_pt1 | contig 49230 bp, 40 predicted proteins | sample BarGraIncub1131A_FD_184503 | JGI IMG/M metagenome (GOLD analysis project Ga0209125, IMG submission 184503) | Arctic peat soil microbial communities from Barrow, Alaska - Barrow Graham LP Incubations 11-31A (SPAdes) (version 2) | ecosystem: Environmental > Terrestrial > Soil > Wetlands > Peat... | reverse complement strand
CTCTAGGAGGTCAATAGAAGATGTCTGAGCATGTGCCCGAAAAACAACAGGTTGATTCTGACAAAAAAGGAGATCCTCGAGAACGTAACCCCGAAGAGAGCGCAGGCGAGAAGAAGAGGGACCGAATATACGATGATATAATTGCGATGGTTGTGCGTATGACCACACTTTCTCCGACTGATGTGGTACCGGAAACGGATATTTTTTATGATCTGGGCTTGGATTCACTTCAGGTTTATGAACTTGTTGTAGATTTGGAGGATGGTTATGATATTCGTCTTCCCGATGAAGATTTAGAAAAGATCCATACCGTTCAGGATGTGGTTGATCTTGTATATAAGCTGTCCAGGTAAGAATCCGTACATGTACAACTGTTATGATTCAAAGCTGTCCCAATAAGAAATGGGGGCATCGTGCCTGATATTTTCAGAGGGAATTTATGCATTATGTTTTTATAATGAACCCTTTTGCTGATAAAAAACGTATGTCAGTAACTGAAAAGGCTATTGTTGATTTAAAACAAAGCAAGGGCGATTATGTTCATGTCAGGAGGACAGAATATCCGGGTCATGCCGGAGTTCTGGCTTCTGAATATGCCGATCTTTACGAAGAAGATGCTATTATCTTTGCCTGCGGCGGAGACGGCACCGTTCATGAGGTTGCTAATGCCCTTGTTTTCCGGAAAACAGTTATGGCTGTTCTTCCTATGGGAACGGGCAATGATTTTGCGCGTTCCGTGCTGTCAAAGGAACATTATGACCAACCGCATCTTCTGCTTTACAGGATTGACCGGTATGTGATTAAGCCCGTAGATGTGATTCGTATCGACAGTTATGATACGCTTGGAAATCACCTTCCCCTGTGGAGCCGGTATAGTATTAATATTACTTCTTTCGGCCTTGATACGATTGTACAGGCTACTGCCAAAACGATAATAAGCTCGGTAAAACGCGCCAAACTCATCCGTAAAAATGCATATTCGATTGCCATACTTATATGCCTTATTCGCGGCTGGAATTTCAAAATGAAGTATTCATTTGAGCTTGCTGATAATGCGGGAACGGTCGAAGGCGAATTAGCCTATTCTCTGGCAGGCATTTGCAACGGACAGTATTACGGGAATGGATTTCATCCTGCCCCGCAGGCAAAACTTGACGATGGTGTTCTTGATATATGCCTGGTTGATGATCTTCCGCTGCGCAAGGTTATTCCGATGGTCTCAAAATATAAGAAGGGGACACACTCACCCCATCCTAATATTCATACCTTCCGTGTTACAAAAGGAGTAATCTCGGCAACCAATGGTGATACACAGCTTGAAGGCAATTTTGACGGGGAAGATTTCTGGGGACATCAGGTACGGTTTGAAGTAATACCCGCAGCTGTTCAGTTCGCCTTTTTTTCCATCTGAAGCATCCACTGCGTAATGGCTTCTGTAAGCTGATGCGCATCCTTGCCGTAATCGGCCGGAAGGAAGGGCTTACCGTAGTGTACTACGACCTTCTTTCTTCGGTGTGCTGTATGATCCCATGGCTGCGGTTTCTTCATGTGTCTTGAAAACACGTCATATCCGCCTTCAATGTATACTGGAAGAAGGGGCACATTTGCCTTTAATGCCATATATGCGGCACCATCTTTAAGCTCGGCAACTTTGCCGTCGTGACTGCGGGTTCCTTCGGGATGGACCAGCATGACATGCCCGTTTTCAACTTCTTTTTTTGCCTTAATTAATCCGCGGACCGGGCTGCCGTAGCGATCTACCGCGATTCCCTGGCCGACACGCATGATTAACCGGCCAATAAGACCGTGACCTGTTTCGAGATCGGACGCAGCAAGACAGCAAAAGGTCTTGAAATGCTTTCTGGGAAGAAAATATGCCAGCCACATCCCATCAACGTATGTCTGGTGGTTTGCTGCAATAACGTAGGGAATAGTTTTGGGAATATTTTCTTTGCCTTCTGCGGAAAAACGTAAAAAAATCAATGTTGCGAGCATACCCACGTCGTAGGCTGCATTACCTATGAACCCTCGCTTGACCGGATATTTATCGGGTGCCGGTGATTTTGTATGGTTAGGTTTAATATTATCTTCTGCTGGACTCACGATATGTATATCCTCCGTGAAAGTGATAAAAAACGGCATAAGAAACGATTTTCTTATTTATTGCACCCCTCATGCTAGACTAGTGAAGCGAGATTGTCAAATCATCTTTCCGAAAACTGCTTTGAAAGTCAAAGCAATAAGTTTTTTCGTGGACGCTTCGTCGTATACGTGATATTATCGAAAAGAGTTTGAATTTCTAACTGTGTTTTTTGTGTATTCCATTGGTTTTCCAATTTTCTAATATATTACAAATGGTCATCTGGGGAGGGTACTTATGCAGGTCGTTACGGGCAAGGGAACTCGTGAAGCAGTTCGTTATGAGAATCTTCGTGATCTGGTGCTGGATACAAGGTCCAGATACGCTTCCAAAGATGCCTTTATATACCGGAAAAAGCCAAACGTTGCAGAGATTCACAAGACGTTCAAGGATTTTGCCGATGATGTGGAATATATAGGAACCGCCCTTATGGAACTGGGACTTTCCGGTGAACACATTTCCGTGGTCGGAGAAAATGCCTATGAATGGGTAGTCTCCTATTCCGCAGTTGTCGGAGTTATCGGCATCGGTGTCCCGCTTGACCGGCTGCTTCCTGAAGTGGAAGTCAGAAACCTTCTGTGCCGAGGAAAAGTCCGCGCCATTTTTTACCACCCCAAGCATCACGAAATGATGATGTCCATTGCTGCTGAACAGAAAGAGGAGAATCTGGTTGTGCAGTATTTTTTCTGCATGGATCAGGATCTTGTCAAGGGAGGACTTCCGGACGACCCCCGCTTCATTGATTTTTCTACTTTAAGGCAAATTGGACAATCCCTGATGTCAAAAGATGACAGGCGGTTTCTTGACGCTGTGATCGACCCTGATGCTGTACGCATTCTTCTGTTTACATCAGGGACAACGGCTGCGAGCAAGGGTGTTATGCTGTCTAATAAGAACATCTGCTCTAATGTGTACTCGATTTCCACGACACTTCATGTCGAGCCGGGAGAACGTGCTTTTTCGATTCTTCCGCTTCATCATACGCTCGAAAATACCTGCGATTTTTTCCTTTTGTCGCGCGGATGCGTGTTGTGTTTCTCGGACGGCCTTCGTTATCTGATCAAAAATATTCAGGAGTGGCACGTCGAAATCGTTCTTTCGGTACCGCTTCTTTTTGAAAATGTCCACAGCAAAATTATGAACGGAATTGTCGAGTCCGGAAAGGGAAGACTAATAACCATAGCGGTTCCTGTTACCCGTGTCCTGAAACGAATTCATCTTGATATCAGACGCATTGTTTTTGCGGATATTCTGGGAAAGCTCGGGGGGCATCTTCGACTCGTTGTTATTGGAGGAGCCGCAATCGACAAGTCGATTATCCGTGATTTCAATGATTTCGGTGTGGATTTCCTGATGGGTTACGGCCTTACGGAGACTTCACCGGTCATAAGCACAACAACACCGGAAAGAAATGTTTATGGCAGCGTCGGCGTGCCAATGAAGGGCATTGAGGCTGCCATCGATACGGAAAGTACAAAGCCCGGAGCGGTGGGTGAGATCCTCACCAGAAGTGACTGCGTCATGCATGGTTACTTTGATAACCAGGAGGCAACGGATGAGGTCCTGATCCCTGACGGATGGCTTCGGACGGGCGATATGGGATATCTTGACCGTTACGGCTGCATTCATATAACCGGGCGCGAGAAGTCAATGATTGTGCTTACAAACGGCAAAAAAGTATTCCCCGAGGAGCTTGAATCGCTTATCAATCTTGTTCCGGGTGTCCGGGAGTCCTTTGTGTGGGGTGAGCTTACAGAAAAGGACTCAATTGTCATATGTGCCAAGATTCTTATCGATCGCCAGGAGTGCGGCAAATACCTTCCGATTCCGGAGAAGACACCGGGCGATAATTCACTGAACGCATATTTTCATGGTCACTTAAAACTGATCAATCATGAGATGCCGTCCTATAAATCGGTTCATTATTTTGTATTTTCCGAGGGTGAGATGGTGAAAACCACCACGCTCAAAATCAAACGCCAGCAGGAACTTACAGCAAACCACGAGATGCTCGCAAAAGCGGGTGCCACGATGAAATCTGCAAACGGACAAAATCTGGACACCCTCTGAGGAGGTGCTTTTTTTGAGACTTCGAATATTGCATGGCGAACATGCCGGCGACCTCTTAGACGCATGTCTCGAAGAAATCTGTACTGAGGCAATCCATTGGCCACAGAAGCGTGCCTTTTTGATTGTACCGGAGCAGACGAAGGCGGATATGGAACGGCGGTACCTTGCGGTCAAAAAGCGGGTTGATGCGCGCGAGGGAAAATCCCCGGCCGCTTCATCGAATGCGCTTATGCTCGTTGATGTGGTAAGCTTTCACCGGTTTGCACACAGGATTCTCTCTGAGGTCGGCAGGTATCCGCAGAATTTTCTTGATGAGTCTTCAAAATCAATGCTGATCCATCAGATTTTAAATGATGGGAAAGATGATTTCAAAATCCTTTCTGCCCTTTGTGACCGGATGGGATTTGTTCCGGATATAGAGAATGTATTAGGGGATTTTTCCCGGTATCATGTTACTCCCGAGAAGCTTTATTCGATTCCTGCGGCTTCCGTGGATCCCCAGTTCTCGGACAAGATGGCGGATTTTGCGCTCCTGATGGAACGCATGTCCGCGCGCCAGGATGAATTGGGATATTCGGATCAGGGTGAAGAAATGAAGCGGCTTACAGACACGCTCCAGGAACTTATTCTGTGCACCGGGGTTCCAATACCCTGGCCGCTGTCGCGCCTTTCATATATGCAGGATACGTCCGTCTGGATCATGGGATTTGCACAGACACGGGATTTTACTCCTCAGGAATGGGATGTTCTGGACCTGATCTACAGACTCTGTGAAAAACTGACCATCTCAGTCTGCACCGACCGGATTCCTGCAGCCCAAAGCGGGATTTCCGGCGGCTCCGGGGTATTTTACTTCGGGAGACAGACAATATTCCATCTTCTGGAGCGCTTCCCGAAGAGGATTCTTTGCGAAATTGCAAAGTCACAGTCCAAGGAACCTGCACTTTCACATTTGGCGTGTACATTTGCCAAACGCTGCCGGGATACGTATGAAGACAAATCGGCGGCAGTCCGCCGCGTTTATACGAAAAATAGTATGGATGAACTTCACTTTGTTGCAGGGGAAATAAAGAGGCTGGTTCTTACTGAGGGATTCCGGTATAACGATATCAGCGTAGTTCTTTGCGATCGTGCCGGGTATGAATCGAATCTGCATGCCGTGTTTCGTGAATATGGCCTTGATCCGTTCCTGGACAAGAGAAGACCATTGTCCGGTACGGTTCTTGTACGCTTTGTACTTTCCCTTCTCGATTTAGGCACTGAAGGCTGGTCTTTTCGTCCGCTTATGACGTGCTTAAAATCCGGCATGTGCCATATTCCGTCCGACGATGTTGATCGCCTCGAGAACTACTGCCTGGAACATGGCTTGTTCAGAGGGTACCGGATTTTTTCAAAAACACTTTATGAAGGCGATAGATATCCCGACGGACCATATGTATGGAAAATCGTCGAACGTGTTCTGTACCCAATCCGCGATTTTGTCCGGACTGTCAGCCGGAAGAAATCCTGCGGCGCAAAAGCTACAGCTCTGTTGTCTTTCCTGAACACTTACGGAGGCGGGGCGGAAGGATTCCTTCCCGGAGTAGCGGGACAGATAGAAGCGTTATCCAGAGAATGGACGGATGCCAGGGATCAGGAAGCGGCCCTTGCCCTTGTAGCATCCTTCAATGAACTGGTTAAGCTTCTCAAGAAATTCGAAGGTCCGATTGGGGAGATGAACCTTTCACTGCTTAACTTCAAAAGCATGCTTTCTGCCGGGATGGATGCAACGCTATCCGGTGCGATTCCTTCCTATGTCGATCAGCTTCAGATATCGGACACCAGAAGAGGCTACCAGCGGTCCTGCAAGGTATTGTTTCTTGTCGGCGCCAAAAGCGATAACTTCCCGTATAAAACAATCAAGGAAGGATTTCTTCGCGGGTTTGAGCGGGATCTATTGTCCCGGACACTGGGTATCTCATTTCCTAGCCGCGCAAAAGATCAGATATATGCAGATACCTTTACTGCATATGCCCTGTTGTCCTGCCCGACACAGCGGCTGTATCTATCATGCCCGAGTGCCGTGAACCCTTCTTCCGTGTTTACGATGATACCTGATGTGCTCCCCGGTGCGCTGACAATCGATCGTCCGGATATAAACGGGCATGATCCCAGACTGTTTTCCAAAACAGCCCTTCAGAGATTTGTCTGGTCGGGGCTGTCTGAATCCTCCGGTGAAAAGAATCCGGAGAACCTTCTGGCGCTGAAGCTGGTTTTGCGGTTCCCGGAATTATCCCTTCCATCCCGGCAGAAGATAAACCCGTTCGATGTAAGGCTGGCTCCTGAAAAAATAGATCAGCGCTATGATGCGATCGTAAAAATGAGCGTTTCCCAGATTGAGAGCTATGCGGCCTGCCCGTTCAAGCATTTCAGCCAATATGTCCTGGGCCTTCAGGAAAGACGGATCTTTGAGGTCGCGGTCAATGATGTCGGATCTTTCCTGCATCGGATGTTTGAGCTTTCTCTCATCGATTACCATACGCAGGCCGCTGCTGCCGGCAGTCCTTCTGAAAAAGCAGCGGTGTATCAGAAATTCCTGAAGGAAGATTACCGGCAGTGGGCTGTCAAACTTTTCAAACAGGTTTCCCTGGAAAATACGACGCCGATTTCGCAGGATCCGGGGTATCTCGGGAATGCGGGCAATAAAATTATCCGGGTTGCAGAGCACTCACTGCGCGCCATTTTCAGGGATATATCTCCGGGAGGTTTTGAACCGGAAAAGATGGAGTGGTCGTTTGGAGCCGATCAGGCAGCGCAGCTGGCACTGCACCTTCCGTCAGGACGGACAGTTCAATTCAGGGGAGTCATCGACAGGGTGGATCTTGATTACACAAACAGGACTTTCCGGATTATTGATTATAAGAGCGGCAACAAAAAAATAGACTATAACCTGCTGTTCGGAGGCCTTTCGCTGCAGCTGCCTGCCTATGTGTATGCATATGAGAAAGAGAATGCGAACTGGAATCCCGCGGATGCAGGGTATTTCTATCTTACGGCTCCGATGCTGCCTGTAACGGATCTTCGGGGAAAACCAGCAGATGGGATTTTGGAAAGTCGTATTGATAAGGAATACTCCCTTCGAAGCGTCAAGCTTGATAACAGTGAACTAAAGCTTTCCGGAGAATATGCCATCCGTAAAATGTTCGACCACTGCCAGTCACTTTTTTCCGGCAATTTTGCTGTGTCGCCGCGTGTGACAGCTGTCAAAAATGCAAAACCTGCCTGTGAATACTGTGATTTTTCAACTGTCTGTGGCATTGATCCTTCACGGCCGCCCTGCCTGATTTTGCCTCCTTTGCCCGTTGTTGTTAAGGAAGACGGTAAAAACGCAGCGGCGAAGGATGCATATATGGAAGGAGTCCGCGGATTTCTGTCGGAGAAGGGAGGGGCGCCGGTATGAGTATTGAACTGACAAAGCAGCAGAGGAAAGTCGTTGATGCCGCTCCCGGAAATCTCCTGATAAGTGCCGCGGCCGGGTCAGGAAAGACCAGTGTCATGACGGGCCGGATAACAACCCGCGTATTGTCCGGGGATCTCGATGTCAGAAACATATTGGTGATGACATTTACGAATGCCGCTGCAGCGAATATGCGCGAAAAAATCGAAAAAGAACTTGTATCCATTGCGAATATGACGGAAGACCCGGCTGTGAGAAGAAGAGTCCTTGAGCAGATATCGTATCTTCCTCTGTCGCATATTTCTACCATCCATTCGTTCTGTCTGGATGTGATCAGCAATTTCGGATATGATGCCAGGACGGACGACGGAGAAATCATCATTGAGCCTGGGTATTCAGTTCTTGATACGGCACGGATGTCCCTGATGTTTTTCGAGGCAATTGATGAAGTGTTTTCATCATTGTATGAACAGTCGTATGAGCTTTCATTCGGGAGTATGGATGGAAACATTACACAAAAGAACGGGAAAATCCCGTCAGAGAGAATAAAGGGCAGCAGCAGTATTGTTTCATTTTCCATACTATGCGAGGACCTGACACTGGAGCAGTGGGGAAAAGATTTTGACCGTATGATTTTATCCCTTGGGAGTCCGAGAAGTGACGAACCTGTCAGGGACCTGATCAGGGAATTCCATTCATACCTGCGAAGCCTGCCGTTCTATGAAGACTGGATCAGGGATAAGCTTCTTGAGATGAAGGCAGCAACTGTTTCATTTGAATCAACCAAGAATGCACGTACGCTGATGTCGGATTTTTTTACAGCTCTTGAACTTGCCAAACCCAATCTTCCTGTTTTGCGCGAAATACTCCCTGACATTACTTTTGTTAAGACAAAAAAGACAAATGACGAGTATAAGGCATTCTTTGGGGAACTTTTGGCTTTCTTTGAAAAGCTTTTCCTTGCATATGGGAACGGGGAGCTGACATGGGACACCTGTGTTCAGTTTGTGGGGCTCGTTCCGGAGGGCAGGTTCCCGTCTCAGTCAAAGAACGCCGATCCCGTTACGGCAGAGTTTTTTGATCTTCTGGCTCCCCTTCAGGAAGTGCTGTTTTCATTTACGGGAAAATGCAAAACGTCTGTAATGGACCTGTTCAGGACGCCAGCGAGGAACCTTTTTGCCCGGACAATCGAAGATCTTCAGGAAGAACTTGCCTATATGTTCCCTGTCGCAGCACGCCTGTACGAGGTACTCCTTTTAGTCGATGACCGGTATGCAAAAAAGAAGAGATCTGAAAATGCAATTGACTTCTCTGATTATGAGCATCTGGCACTGCTACTTCTGTCCAAACCGGATGCTCAAAAATATTACTCGGAATTGTTTTCGGAAATATATATCGATGAATATCAGGATAACAGCAAAATTCAGGATGCGATTGTATCCTGTTTCTCGAAAGGCAACTGTTTTGTTGTGGGAGATGTTAAACAAAGTATTTACCGGTTCCGGCACGCCCGCCCGGAGATGTTTATGGACCGGATGAGACGGTACCGTGAGACAGAAGAGGGGACGCTTCTGGAGCTTAACAGCAATTTCCGGAGCCGTCCCGGGATACTTGCACTCGTCAATGATATTTTCTCCCAGATACTCTCCGAAGAATCCGGTGAAATCGAATACAATGACGATCATCGCCTGTATCCGAAGCGCGGGACCGACCTTGAAAATGCTATTACCGTTCCTGTGGAACTAATTCTTATCGAATCTGCATCGCTGCCGTCTTCATCGCAGGAAACAATACCGGTATCCGATGATGCGGGGGAGGCACTTCCCCGGGATGAGGGCGATGCGGATCCGGATGACGGCATGGAAGATCTGGCTGACCTTGTCAAAACCCAGAAAGAGGCAATGGCAGCCGCTCTTAAGATCCGTGATCTTGCGATGACACAAAAGGCTGCATACGGTGATTTTGCCGTATTAACAAGGACGAACAGGGAGGCTGCTATCATACGTGACAGTCTTGTACTATCCGGAATACCGTCGGAGGGGCCTCCTGAAGAGGCATTTCTATCCAATCGGGAACTTCTTCTGATGGAGAATCTTATGCGGCTTCTGGATAATTTCCGGCAGGACATTCCGCTAGCGGCGATTATGCGCGCTTCTTTTCCTGAAGCCGGATTTCCCGCTCAGGATATACTTGATATTTATCTCTTTGCACGGAAAACGGATATGCAGTCTGACTTTTTTCACGAAAAAGTCCTGTATTACCGTGAAAAAGGATCGGATATTCCGTTAAGGGAAAAAGTACGGAAATTCTGTGACTGGATTGATTCCCTTCGGAGCCGGTCCATGTATCTGCGTGTCTCGGAATTAATTGAACAAATTTACGTGGAGACTGGATATCTCGAGCAGGTGATGGGTCTGCCGGATGGAAGCCGCCGTGTTTTGGCGCTGGAAACTTTCCGCGATTGGGCGAACAATTTCGAACAGGGAAGAAACAACGGACTTTACAAGTTTGTAAAATATATTGAAGACATTAGAAATCAGAAGCAGAGCCCGGAAGATTTTGAGATTGCGGCATCCGAAAGGGATGTCGTGCACTGCATGAGTATTCACAAGAGCAAAGGACTCGAATTTAAGTACGTCTTTTTGACGGGAATACACAGCAACCTGTCCGGCGGACACACAAAAAGGCACGTCCTTATGTCGGAAAAGCTCGGAATCGGTATTGATTACATCAGACCCGATCAAGGGTACTGGTATCCGACTCATCAGAAACTCGCGTTGGAGACAGAAGAGCAGCGCGCAGAGCTCGCCGAGTATATGCGGGTATTCTATGTGGCGATGACCCGTGCGGAGGAACGGCTTTTCCTTATCGGCTGTATATCAAGAAACAAGGACAGAAGCCTCGGGCGAAGTTCGGTGCTGCTGCGTTATGCGTATCAGGAAAAAGAGAAAAAACTCCCTTTCTGGCTTGTGTATAAGGCTAAATCATATCTCGATTTCTGTATTCTGGGACTTGCCAGAAACATGAATCTTCCCATGCAGTTACTTCTTTCGGAGGGTGAAGAATTTCCGCATGAGCAAGTCGTCCCGGATGCAGTTGCAAAGGAACGTACGGACACGGTAAGCCTTTCCCTTGTTGATGATAAGCAGATCATGAAAGCATACATAACCTCCGGTATGGGAGGTTATGAGCCGGACAGGGAAGTAAATCGGTCACCTGCATATCAGGAGCCTATTTTGTCGCTTACTGAAGAGGACGCAGCATTATTTGAAAAACAGATTTCCGGAGTCTATCCTTACGAGGCAATGACAGCCCTTCCGGCAAAGATTACTGTCAGTGAAATCAAAAGGCAGGTCGGAGATTATGCAGCAGCAGAGGAGGAAGGGGAAGTGGGCGCTGTTCTTCTTCCCGCAGTTGCCTCTGCAAGACGTCCGGTTAACCTGGTACCCCAGCCCATTGAAGGACTGGCTGCACGAAAAAAATTCAAAATGTCCCCCGCCGAAAAAGGAACGCTCCTTCACAGTGTTTTCCAGTTTCTTGATTTCCCGTCAATCACTGCTGTGCCGGATTCAGACAGAATAGCAAGAGCCATGGAGAATCTGGAGTCACATAAAATGATACGCGCTGATATGGCGGAAGAACTCAACGCTTATTATCCTGCCATCGACATCTTTGCATCTTCATCTCTGTGTGCCCGCCTGGTGTCCGCAGAAAAGCAAAAGGGCAGGGGCCCGTTCCGTGAGATTCCGTTTTCCATAACGCTGCCCGTAGGCAAGACGGACGTATCTCTTGTACAGGGAATGATTGACTGCTGGTTTATCGAAGACGGAAGCGCTGTACTTATTGACTATAAATCCGATATGATTAAAGGCACGCAAGCCGATAAAGCCCGCGTGCTGTCTGAACGATATGCCGTGCAGCTTGATTATTATGCAAAAGCGATTGAAGCTGCCAGCGGACTCAAAGTTAAGGAGAGAATCATATGGCTGATTACGGACGGGCTTTCTTTTTTGATCGAAGCTCCCTGAAAAATTCAGTGAGTTCGGTGCGGCACGGTTCTTCGAGAATTCCGCCGGTATATTCAACATGATGGTTGTGGTCCAGATCGAAAAGGTGATTTTTGGAAACAATGGCTCCTGCTTTGGGGTCAGATGCACCGAAATAGACATGCCGCATGCGTGCCTGGATGATGGCGCCCGAGCACATATAGCAGGGTTCAAGGGTAACATACAGATCACAGTCTTCAAGACGCCATGAACCAAGCCTCCGGCACGCTTTCCGGATTGCGGTCATTTCCGCATGAAGCGTGACATCCTGCCGGGATTGCCGGAGATTATAACCGCGCGCGATAACTTTGCCGTCGTGTACAATGACACAGCCGACCGGGGACTCTTCCGCCTGACGAGCCCTCTTTGCCAGTATTAATGCGGATTTCATATATTTCTCATGCATTTGCGATTCATTCATACATAAACTATAGCATGAAAACGATTTTTTGCGCGATCTTCATTTTTCTATTTGCGCTAACGGTTATGAACGCTTATAATTAGCCTGCCGTAGTTGTGGACAGATACTTTTTCGCGCCTTCGGATTTTTTATAAAGGATGGATCAAAAATGGCTTCAAAACAGGGGATTTGTAAGAACTGCGGTTCGCTTATTATGTTAAATGACAGGGAAGAGCTTTGTGAATGTCTTTTCTGCGATTGTGTTTTTCCAAGTGCAGAGGCAATAGAGATTGCCAAAAATCCGGGAGCATATACATTTCCCCATGAAAAAATGGAAAAGCATGAGGGTGTTAAGAAATATAACGTGACTCCGGTGTATCCGGATCCGATTCCTGCAGCAGTTAAGCGTGCAGAAGCGACGGCTCCTCTCAAGGTTGAGAAGAACCCGTACGAGGTTTCCCCGGATGACATTAAAGCGCCGAGAAAGACTCTGTGGACGATTGTTGGGGTTACGCTCGCAATCATCGTACTCGTGGTCGGCATTACTTTTCCTTTATATCATGATAGAATGGTCCATCGCGACGCCCTTTCTGCATCCATTTCGGATGTTTTCAGTGAGTTTTCCGTCGATACAACAAAGGCGGACGGCTATTATTCAGGCTTTTCACTCGTAGGACAGACCAACGGCGGTCTTGCTGTCACCACCAAAGACGCGGTGACCAGCAATGATGTTCTTCTCACTTTTGAGAATTTTGCTGATTTACGGGCAGGAAAATACGGAATTAAACAGAGTGATTTTGCCGGTTATTACGGCGATGTCGCACTTACGGTTTATGCCGCAAACGGAAGTTATGTTCTGGATGTCGGCAGCAAAGGTGACTTGACGGCAGATTACGTCACAAAGAAATCATAAGCTGCTTAAGCGCAGGGTCTGAAAACACCCTGCAGGAGGAGTCCCTTTAAGGGGATTCTGCGTGTTTTATGCAGTAAAGAGGCTAATGAGGAGGAATTCCATGGCAAATGATTATCGTTCTATTTTACAGGAAATTGAAAGTATTGCGCGAGGCAATAATAACAGGATTACATATAAGGACGTCATGTCCATTATCGAGTCCAATGATGTGGAGCCGGAAATAGCGGAGAAGATTTTTGATTCTCTTGAGGCTAAGAGCATTGAGATTCTTCCTGAGACTAATGTTGAGGAAGAGAACCTCAATGAAGTTGATCTGAATGCCGGGTTCGGCGAAGGCGTAGGACTTGATGACCCGGTCCGCATGTATTTGAAGGAAATCGGTAAAGTACCGCTGCTCAACGCTGAGCAGGAGCAGGATCTTGCACAGCGGATGCTGGTAGGGGATCAGGACGCTAAAGATATGCTGATTGAAGCAAACCTGCGTCTGGTTGTCTCTATTGCCAAACGCTATCTGGGCCGCGGCATGCAGTTCCTCGATCTGATTCAGGAAGGCAATCTGGGCCTTATTAAGGCTGTTGATAAATTCGACTACTCAAAGGGGTTTAAGTTCAGTACGTATGCAACCTGGTGGATTCGTCAGGCTATTACGCGCGCGATTGCCGATCAGGCAAGAACGATCCGGATTCCCGTACATATGGTTGAGACAATCAATCGTCTGGTCCGCGTACAGCGCTCCCTTATTCAGGAACTCGGTCGTGAACCGGAAGTAGAAGAAATCGCCAAAGAGATGGGTATGCCTGTTGAGAAAGTAAGGGAGATTCAGAAAATATCCCAGGAACCTGTATCCCTCGAGAAACCTATCGGTGAAGAGGAAGACAGTCATCTCGGCGACTTCATTCCTGATGACGATGCATTATCACCTGCTGATCAGGTTGCCTATACTCTCCTGAAGGAACAGCTTCTCGAAGCAATGAGCGGTCTTACACCCAGGGAAGAAAAGGTTCTCAGACTGCGGTTCGGACTTGATGACGGCAGACAGCGTACTCTTGAGGAAGTTGGACGTGAGTTCAACGTCACACGTGAACGTATCCGTCAAATTGAGGCAAAAGCTTTAAGAAAGCTCAGACACCCCAGCCGCAGCAAGAAACTTAAGGATTACATTGATTGATTTCCTGTAACAGGGATGTGCCTATTGTGAAACAGGAAAATCTGTAGGCGTCGCCTGCAGATTTTGTTGTATATGGGATTTTTTCGGGGGAGAAGATGAAGAAGCTTTCTTTCAAAAAGGGCTTGCTGCCAATAGATGGTCTGGATTTTTCCAAAGGCCGTGCTTTGTCGCAGGAACGCGTTCTGGAGCAATTCACACCCAAAGAAGTAGTAATCCCCATGCATCAATCCATCGGCACGCCGGCAGCTCCGATTGTTCATGCCGGATCGCTTGTTTCAATCGGACAGATGATCGGAACGCCGACTTCACTGATAAGTGCACCGGTGCATGCGAGTATTTCAGGAACCGTGACAGCGATTGAGACCATTCGTCTTCCCAACGGAATCGAGTGCGCTGCCGTTCGCATTCAGAATGATTTGAAGAGACGTATGGATGATGCTGTACAGAAAAGAGCATCTCCGGAAAACCTGTCTCCAAAAGACCTTCAACGACTGCTGTTGTTTTCCGGTATTGTAGGTATGGGAGGCGAAGGATACCCTACGGCTGCCAAATGCCTCAGAGCTCAGAAAGCAGGGGCTGACATCTTATATGTCAACGGGCTGCAGAGTGAACCGTATCTCACATGTGACATCCATTTGATGCGCGAACATGCCGATCGTGTGATTCAGGGTGCCATTGCACTTGGCAGTGTATGCAGAGTACAGAAAATAATTTTTTGCCTTCAGGATAAATGGACGCAGGAGATTGCTTCGATGCAGGGAGCACTTGATAGATTCCGGCCGGCCTATCCGGATCGCGAGATCTCGCTTCTTGTTTTTAAAGCACATTTTCCTCAGGGCTATGATAAACTCCTGATTAAGGCTATTTATCAGGTTGAACTCAAACAGCAGCAGAACCCGGAAGAGACAGTCGGGGCTGTAATCTTTAATGTTTCAACCTGCGCTGCTTTTTGGGAAAAGGTCGAAAAAAACCTTCCGTGTACCTCCCGGGTAGTCACTATTTCCGGCGATACAACAGCACAGCGTAATGTTCTTGTCCCCATCGGCACATCAGTATCGGAACTTCTGGACCGTATACCGGGTATGGGTACCTGCCGCCGTATTGTAATCGGCGGGGCCCTGATGGGGGTTGCCATTACGAATCTGAATACCCCGATCCTCAAAACAACACAGGGGATTACACTGATCAGGCAGGATAATCCGCAAAAAATGTCCTGTATCCATTGCGGAGCTTGTGTAGAAGCCTGCCCGGTGGGAATCCTTCCTTATTTGTGTGAACGGTTGATTGAAGTGTCTGATACAGCTGCGCTGCTGCATGAGAATATAGAAACCTGTATCTCCTGCGGTGCATGCTCTTATGCCTGTCCGGCCGGAATGGAATTGTCGGCGCATATTTCCCGTGCGGCTCATGAAAACCGGGATAAAAGGAGCGGGTTATGATCAGAAAATACCCTGCTCCGCATATTCGGAAAGAAATGAATATTTCCCTGATTTATCCGCATGTTCTGATTGCTCTTCTGCCGTGTGCAGCTGCTGCCGTGTACTATTATGGAGTACGGGCACTTATGTTCCTTTTTATCGGAATGACCGCCTATGTTCTTTTCGATTACCTTTTCTGTCAGTATGTCAGACGTGAAAAATATGTCTGGGATGCGAGCGGTCTTGTCAGCGGAGCGATTCTTGCGCTCATACTTCCGCCCACGGTACCGATTCTGTATTTGATCATTGGAGTTTTTTTCGCATCCGTTGTTATAAAACAATGCTTTGGAGGATTGGGAAGCAATCTTTTCAATCCTGCAATAGCAGCAAGAGCCTTCCTTTCCATTGCTTTTCCTGCCATTGATGCGGCATATACAGAACCGATTGTATCCCGGTGGTCGGTCACCTCTTTGCTGTATGGCCCCGTAGATACTGTTAGTTCAGCGACTCCGTGGATAAGTCAGAAGGAACATGTTTTTGAACTTCTTTCAGGCAGATATCCGGGTGCAATAGGTACAACCTGTGCAGTTGCCATAATAATCGGCGGTATCTATTTAGTCAGGCACGGAATTCTTCGTGTGGAAGCTCCCCTTTCGTATCTAATCGTATTAAGTCTCGGATACTGGTTAGGAAGAGGGGCACAGGCAACAGTATTTGGAATGTTCTACTGGATTTTTACGGGCGGGATCCTGTTTGCTGCCGTTTATGCGATGGGCGACTATTCAACGACTCCAACAACAAATTACGGGCGCCTGATATTTGGTGCCGGGGCTGCAATTCTGACCCTTTTAATACGTGATTTCGGAAATCCTTCTTATGCTGTCGGGTTTGCTGTTCTCGCCATGAACATTACAGTTCCCGTTCTTGACCTATATATACGCCCCAGAATCTATAGTATGCCAAATTGGTTTTCAAGCAGAAAGAAAGAGGATGTTAAGATTTTGGAAAAGGGGGGGGAGCTGTAATGACGCGTGCAGTATTTCGAAAAATGATTGCCCGGGCATTGACGCTATTACTGGTAACCCTGGCTTTTCTATTTTTGATGAATATGGTTACCAATCAACGCCTCGAGTCTGAAAAGCAGGCGGGTCTCAGAAGCACGCTGGGGGATGTTCTTTCCGCGGACAGATACAGTCAGATTTCTGTTGCGCCTTATCTTGAGAAAAACCCGTCGATTCAGACAGCTTATTCGGCGTTCGATTCCCAGGGAAAGATCCTGGGTTATGTAATTGAAGTAAAGGACGAGACCGAAACCGGAGAAATCATTGCAAAAATGAGTTTTTCACCGGATGGCGGGACACTCATCTATTTGCGTGTGCTGGACAGCACGGAACCAGGAAATGAGGATAAAGAAATCCGATCCCTTGATTTTACCAGCCAGTTTGAAGGAATCCGCATGCCGGCAGCTTTAATTGCCGATCTTCCCGAGCAGAATTTGACCAGTAATGAATATCCTCCCGTTACAGGACTTACCGATGGGACTTTCAGAGAACAATTGGATAAGGAAGACGAGGCCGGATACAAGGATTTCGTTGAAATTGTTGTAAAAGCGGGTCGAATTGTCCAGGTGACCTGGGATGCGACACAGATGGACGGCGGCAATAATCGTGTGAAAGCTTCCGTTGACGGAGAGTTTGTACTTGCCAACAATAGTGTAATCTGGGCAGAGCAGGCTTATGCTATGCAGAATAGATTGATTGAAGTCCAGGATCCTGCGAAAATAGCAATAAAGTCAGATGGAACTACAGAGGTTGTTCCGGACGTAACTGTATCGGTAAATGCATTTCTCAAGCTAGCCAACAAGTGTATAGAAGATTCGAAAAACGGCATTCCTGCGCCTTCCGGCACACCTTCCGGCACACCTTCCGGCACACCTTCCGGTTCGACTCCTGCGGAAGCCAGTACTGACGAAACTTCAACCGTTCAGCCAACAACAGCGACGACCGGAACCACAGCCGAAAGTGTAGCCGGCACAGCGGCAGACCCAACAAAAGAGACGACCGACAGCTATTCCGGAAGCGAGGACGGTGTTGTACAGAATAATCAGGGAGGCGCCTTGCCGGACACGATAGATGGACTGCCTGCATCTGAAATTAAAACGAAAATCAACGAGGTACCCGGAGCCAGGCAGTCTTCCAGAATCGTCGTAAGTACTGTAAATCAGGCCTATATTTTCCTGCAGGAATATTTGGAAGGGGGGGCATGATTTTATGAATACAGCAGCCGGAATATCCAAACATACCTTTCTGACGATGGGTACCTACCTGTGTGTTATCGTGTTCCATTCATCATCGCTGCTCTCCTCTGCTGCCGCTGCATTGAGCGTGCTGGTTATCCAGGCAGCCGCGTATCTAATATTTCCGACCCTTGCAAAGCTGGCGGATAAGAAGCTTTTAAAATTTGTGACCGTGCTTTTCACAGCCGGCATGGGCGTACTGATATATCGGCTCTACGGAATGCTTCCATTTAGCGGCATTTCGCTGTCTTTCCTGCCTTTTCAGGATCCGGTGTTCCTGTTGGTTCTGGTTCCCCTTCTCATAGACCAGGCGCAGTATCCGGACAAATACCCGCTTCGGTTTGTATTAAAACAGGCGGGGCTGTTTGCCGGCACGATACTTTTCGTGTCCTTCATCCGGGAAATATTCGGATATGGCACATTGTTTGGAACCCGTGTGATTGCAGAAGATTCGCAGCCAGTGCCGCTGATGGCGCATCCGACAGGGGCTGCTTTCCTTGTACTCCTGCTGACGTTGTCTGCGCTCTATATATATCGTCGAATTACCGGAACACCCCAGGTGCTGTCTGTCCTTGAAAAGCCCGGTACGGTTTCAAGGCAGCCGATCCTGAACAGAAAACAGGAACTGGAATACTTATATTCCGCACTCTATTGTCTTCTCATTACTGCACTTGTGATGATCAGCCTATATTTACTGTCAGTTTTTGTCCTGCCGGCAGATATGCCATTCGACATTATACTCATGATCGCGGTCATACTGCAGGGAATGGTGATGGGGCTTATGCATCTGCTTTCCGGTCGAAACAGCCCGAACATTTCCCGGATCCTTCTGCTTCCCTGGCTCATACCTGTGCAGACTATAGTGCTGCTAATTCCGTATTCGCAGGAATTCAGAGGCTTTCTGTTGGGAAAAGGAACAATCAATGGACTTGTCGGACTGCTGTTCTATCTGGTATGCTCATGGATATTTGCTTTAAGTCTTTTGCTCTTCACAAGATCTGTCAAAAGAAGACTTCTATTCGGGAAGCGTCCGGAAATGCTCTCCGGACTGCCGCTGCTGCTGCTGTTTACAGGTCTCGGATTGATGGTATTAGCCGGATTTGCTGCTATTCCATATAACATGATGCTGAAGTGAATAAGAAAAATGACTTCTGCAGCAGCCTATCCTTGTCATTCTTGTTGTTCATCCGGTGAAAATACGGTATAATCGACTCCGGTCATCTTTTTATGATCCTGCAAAAATTTGCTATATGCGCTCGTAGCTCAGGGGATAGAGCGACCGCCTCCTAAGCGGTAGGCCGACGGTTCAATTCCGCCCGGGCGCACCAAACCTGAAACCCCCTGCAATCACTGTGTTGTAGGGGTTTTTAGTTTACCCAAAAATGCTGATTATTTTGGGCAAATATGTTGATTTGTCCCCACTTTTGTCCCCACTTTAAAAATAAAAATTTTTGAAAGGCTTTCGGCAGCAGATGTTTTATCGTCATCAGTGAGACCAATATAGTATTTTAAAGTTATCTCAATTGATGTGTGACCCATAATATATTTGAGTTGATTAGGTCTTAGAACTCGAGCTGCATCGGTAGCAAAAGTATGTCTGAAATGATATAGAGTAAATTTAACAGCTGGTGTAATTAGCTCGCCTTTCGTCTTTCTCTCTACTTTTTTCCATTCAGCAGTATTTGCACGAGTGCGCTTAAAGGCAGAATTGATTTCCTCAAGATTCGGCATTCCTTTGGCAGATGCAAAAAACCATTTTGTCTCAAGAGGGAGTTGTTGTTTTATCAAATCCAGGACTTCACGTAATTGCGGTGTTATTGGTATATCCCGACGAGCTGCTTTCGTCTTAAGCCCTCCAAGACCGTACTTTGTTATAGCTCGACGAATTAAAAGTACGTCTCCTTGATCATCAAGCAATTTTAAGCCTGCACATTCAGATGGTCTCAATCCGGAATATCGAAGTACAAGATAGAAAAAATAGTATTTCGAAATTTCTGCGACATGTAAAAACTTTGTCAAATCTTCATTCGAAATTAAATGTATTTCTGCATCATCATCCGCATCGTCTATATTAGGTGTGGATCACATAACCATCTTTTATCTCAATATCCTAATTTGGAGCGAGATTTATGGGACGCTCTACGTAATACAAAATTCGAACAAGAAATTGCAATTCCTAATTTAAATCAGGATGCTGTTCTAAGACTCCTTGATTATCCCTCGTATTTCTTTTCAATGAAGAGAAATCTTCCTGAGAATGCAGAAGGAATACTTGATGGATTATACCAGGATAATTTAATAGAAAAATCAGCAGAGGGGAAATGGAACATAACAAATCTCGGAGCAATTCTTTTTGCTCGCGATTTGCAGAATTTTAACGGACTAAAAAGAAAAATGCCAAGAGTCATACTATATGAGGGGAATTCGAAGCTATCGACCATATGAGAGGAAGAATTTTGTAAGGGATATGCGATTTCATTTGATGAAATCATTTCAAAAACGCAAATACTTATTCCTTCAACTGAAATCATCTCTTCAACAGGAATTCGATTTGTACATTTGGAGTATCCTGAACTTGCCGTTCGCGAAATAATCGCCAATGCGTTGATTCATCAAGACTTTCATGTTTCTGGAACTGGCGTAACAATAGAAATATTTTCTAATCGGATAGTTATTACAAACCCGGGACGTTCATTAGTAAATATTGATAGAATGATCGATACACCACCAAGATCTCGAAATGAAGATCTTGCTTCATTTTTACGAAGAGTTGGTGTATGTGAAGAGCGCGGCAGTGGCTTTGATAAAATTGTATCTGAACTCGAAAGTCACCATCTACCCCCACCGGAAATTACTGAATATGATGAACATTTCGCAGTTGCGTTATTAACACGGAGGTCATTTAACGATCTGACAAGGCAAGAACGACTTAATGGGTGTTATTTACACGCATGCTTGCAATTTGTGAACCAGAGCGCATTGACGAACACAAGTTTGCGAGAACGTTTTGAGATCGAAACAAAAAATAGCTCACTTGTTTCCAGGTTAATAAAAGAAGCCGTTCAGGAAAAACTAATCAAAGCCGTTGATCCTAATACGGCACCAAGATACATGAGATACATTCCATTTTGGGGTTAATTTAACTTGATGGTAACTTGATGAAATTTTGATTATTGTTGTTGAGTGAATGTGGCTAAAATCTTAAAACGCACTGTTTTCAGGGTATTTATCCTCACAAATATGTGGTTTGACGTCAAATCTAACTTGACAGCATCTTGGGTAAGTTTAATTAAAACCCCGAAATGTCAATTAGGATCTTTTAGTACCAGTACCAAAAAAATTGATAAAAACATGCCGCTAATGTGTCCCTTTAGAATTGTTTTGAAAAACAATAGTTTGTCAATGTCTTGACTTATTACTGAGTAATCTGTGCCATTTTGAGTCATCCTGGCTCCGCCACACACGGTGTACTCATTTGTTTTCAGTAGGGAAGATCGACTTCAAATGTTGTATTTCTCACGAGCTACATCTTCGAGTAACAGAAAAGGCGCTATTGCTCCAATCCGGCCCAATGACGCACAATGGACATTGTGATTCATTCATTCTTTTTCTAACTTAAAATCCGGTGTGAGTTCAGAGGGTCAGGCCAATTAAGACCATATCACAGTTTGATTGTTTTTAATGCGAAATGGTATTTGATTCAGTTGTTAAACGTATTTCTGTAAATTTATTAAAAAGAACAAGAGATGGTATTGACATCTGTCAGTATTTTGTTTAACCTGTCATTACAAAGGAATCATTACTAAGTAAGGGGGGCGAAAATGAAAACTGGAAAACCTGAAATATTAAGCGAAATGAATAAGAAACTAATATTAGACTGTTTGAGAAAAAACGGCCCCCAATCAAGAGCTGACATAAAGAGAGAATTAGGTTTAAGCTTTCCAACGGTCTCCTCAAATGTTAAAGCGCTAATCGAATCCGAGTTAATTTTTGAAAATGGTATAAGTGATAACAGCATGGGTAAAAAAGGAACCCTATTAGAGTTCAATTCAAAAAAAGGGTTTGTTCTGGGAATTGATATGGGTAGGTCTCATATTCGAATGATAATTTGCGATATTTCGGGCAATATAATTTGTTCGTCCGTAAGTGATCAATATACACAGCAAGCAACACAAGGTGTACTTCATCAAATCGATGATGAATTTGAAAAAATTCTTAAGATGGGAAACATAACCAAGAGCGATTTACGGTATATCAGTATTGGTATCCCAGGTATCGTTGACGAACTTGAAGGTAAACATCGGTTGGCTCCTTTTATGGAGCCCTTTAAGGACATTAGGCTGGATCTTTATATGAAAGACAAGTACAACATTAACACAGTATGTGGAAACAGTGTTGACTTTGGCGCGATTGGTGAAAAATGGAGAGGTGCAGGGCAACAATATCAAAATATTATATATATAAACTATAGCATTGGTCTAGGATGCGCACTTATTTTAAATGGAGAATTGTACTGTGGTGCGAATGGGGCGGCTGGTGAAGTAGGCTATATGTTGCCAGGAACACAATTTGAACGTGACGTATATGATGAGGAGGGCGTTATGGAAAAATTGGTTGCCGGATTAGAATTAGAAAGGAGAATGATCACACAAAAAGGACTACCCTATTCGAGTATCAAAGAATTATTTGAACATGAGGACGATAAAAATTTTATGGGTAAAGAAATGATATCAGAAATTAAAATACATATTGCATTGATGCTCGTTAATCTCGTTTCAATCATCAATCCACAAGTGATTATCATAGGCGGAGGCATAGGAAAACAGCTTGCCATAAAGTACGCAGATTATTTTGAAAAGTATTTGAGTTTACATGTTCCTTATGTGCCTCATATCGTTCCGACAAAACTGGATGAAAAGGCTAATCTCCTGGGTGCTGTTGCATATGCGCTCAGATACATCCATAAAGATTATGCTTCATTGGAAATAATAAAGAAGCATTAGCCGCAAAATAGCAATTTTTTGAACTGACTTTCATACAATAGAAATTAGTTGAAGAAATGCCTGAGCACATATCGCACAGGTACCTGTTAAAGTTCGCTTAAAATAATTTTCCAAATTCCAAATGCTACATGTAAATTGTAAGAATAATTATGAAATAACGAAGGAGAGAAAAGATGAAGAAACTAGCAATGACAGTTCTATGCTTGCTCATGGCGTTTTCACTTGTGGCGTGTTCTGCAGGAAAACTCACAACAGACACAACAAAAACTGCGGATGAAACAAGCAAAATCGCCTCGGAAACAGCTGCTGGAGGAAGAATTGGCGTGTCAATGCCCACTAAATCTTCTGAACGATGGATACGCGATGGTGAAGGTATAAAAACGGGGTTGGAGGCTTTGGGCTATGAGGTGGATCTCCAATATGCCGAAGACTCAGTCGATGCACAGTTATCTCAAATCGAAAACATGATCGGTAAAGGCGTAAAAGCTCTCGTGATTGCAGCAATAGACGGATCGACACTAACTTCTGTTCTCGAAAAAGCAAAGGAGCAAGGCGCAGTTATTATTGCTTATGATAGATTGCTCATGAACACAGAAAATGTAGATTATTATGCGACATTTGATAGCATAGCCATTGGAAAACTACAAGGTGGTTACATTGTAGATAAACTTGGTTTAAAGGATGGAAAAGGGCCTTTCAATATTGAGTTGTTTGCAGGAAGTTTAGACGACAACAATGCACCACTATATTTTGAAGGAGCGATGTCAGAACTGCAACCATATCTTGATAGCGGAAAACTTGTAGTTCGAAGCAATCAGACGGATTTGAACCAGATTGCAACGCAAAATTGGGATGGGCAAATTGCACAGTCAAGAATGGACAATTTACTTTCTGCAAATTACTCCGACGGGAGCAAGGTTGATGCTGTATTATCACCATATGATGGCCTTTCGATCGGTATACTTGCCTCGCATAAAGCGGTTGGGTATGGAAATTCGGCCGAACTGCCATTTCCAATCATAACCGGACAAGACTGCGAGCCTACCTCAATCAAATCCATAATAGCAGATGGACAAACATCATCTGTATTTGTGGATACGAGAGAACTTTCTAAAGTTGCTGTAACACTGGTATCACAAGCTCTGAGCGGGCAGGAAGTTGTTGTAAACAAACCCGACGCATTTGATAATGGTGTGAAAAAAGTATCCGCAATGGCCATCAACGCACAGATTGTTGATAAGTCCAATTACAAATCGTTACTAATAGATTCAGGTTATTACACAGAAGAAGATCTAAAATAGTCCTGATATATTTTGTGGGTTTGGTGGTGAAACCCATTCACCACCAAACCTGACAAAATAAAGGGAGAGGAGTTAATGTCATGCCTAATCAATTATTGGAAATGAAAAACATAACAAAACTATTTCCAGGAATAAAAGCACTAGATAATGTAAGTTTTTCAGTACAAGAACATCACATACATGCGTTAGTAGGAGAAAATGGCGCTGGGAAATCAACGCTCATGAACGTATTAAGTGGTATCTACAAATATGGAACCTACTCAGGGGACATTGTGTTTAATGGCAAAGTATGCAAATTTAAAAATGTATCTGATAGTGAAAAAGAAGGCATCGTAATCATTCATCAGGAACTTGCACTGATTCCCAATTTATCCATAGCCGAGAATGTTTTTTTAGGAAATGAACGATTGTCAAAAAGGTCAATTGATTGGAATAAAACCCATCAACAAACCATGACTCTTTTAAATAAAGTTGGTCTTTCGATTAGTACGTTTACTTTGATAAAAGATATTGGTGTCGGGAAACAGCAACTTGTTGAAATTGCAAAGGCACTTTCAAAAGATGTAAAGTTGCTAATTCTTGATGAACCAACTGCAGCCTTAAATGATGAAGAAGCAAATAAGCTCTTAGAGTTGTTGTTACGATTAAAGCAGGAAGGAATTACCTCCATAATAATCTCACACAAACTTCACGAAGTGCTAAAGGTGGCAAATGAGATCACCATTATCCGAGACGGAAAAACTATTGAGACGCTTGTTGAAAATATTGATGAAATCACAGAAGACAGAATTGTTAAAGGAATGGTCGGAAGAGATATGTTACATCGATTTCCAAAGCGTGAGCCTAAAATCGATGATCGGAAATTATTCGAAGTCAAAAATTGGATGGTATATGATCCACTTGACGCGGAGAAAATTGTTATCAAAAACGTGAATATTAATATCAAAAAAGGTGAAATTATAGGATTAGCTGGTTTGATGGGTGCTGGCAGGACTGAGTTTGCGAAAAGTGTCTTTGGCAAATCATATGGTAGCAAAATATCAGGAGATATTTATAAAAACGGGAAAAAAATTAAAATCCATTCAGTAGGGGATGCAATCAAAAATGGACTTGCATATGTCACAGAAGACCGCAAAACAGAAGGACTTATTATGATTCATGACATAAAAACCAACTTGACATTGTCTAGCTTGGATAAGGTAAGCAGACATCAGGTGATTAATGACAACATTGAAATTCGTGAATGCGAAAAACTTAGAGAAAACTTTCAAATAAAAGCGTCAAACTTACAGCAAACAGTGGGGAATCTTTCAGGTGGCAACCAACAAAAAGTAGCGCTAGGGAAATGGATATTTTCTCAACCAGATGTATTGATACTGGATGAGCCGACACGGGGAATCGATGTTGGCGCAAAATTTGAAATCTATACAATTATCAACAATCTTTCACGTCAAGGCAAATTCATTTTGTTTATTTCATCGGAATTAACTGAACTTCTGGGGATGTGCGATCGGATATATGTGATGAACGAAGGTAAGATCGTTGGTGAAGTCGATAAAGAACAAGCTTCACAAGAAATGATTATGAAATGCATTATTGAAAGCAGCAAGGAGAAAGTAGATGCAAAGTATTAAAAAAATCATTAAAGGAAATATTAGGGAATCTGCTATGGGAATTGCACTTGTAGCAATAATAATTCTTTTTCAATTGTTGACAAAAGGATTCTTACTTAAGCCACTGAACGTTACTAATTTGATTTTGCAAAATGGTTATGTACTTATTTTGGCGATGGGAATGCTTTTGTTAATATTGTCGGGCGGCAATATTGATCTTTCAGTCGGTTCGGTTGTGGCATTTATTGGAGCTATCTCTGGTGTATTAATCGTCAACAACCATATGTCCGTTTTGCTGGCTATTTGTATCTCTTTGATAATTGGACTAGTCATTGGAGCATGGCAGGGAGCATGGATTGCGTTTGTCAAAATTCCTTCTTTTATTGTCACCCTATCAGGTATGCTTGTTTTTAGAGGATTGACACTTGTTGTTTTGAATGGACGCACAATAGGACCATTCCCAAAATCATTTCAAATGATCAGTTCTGGATTCTTAACCGATATGATTCCCGATGGGAAATATCATATTTTTACAATTATTTTGGGTGTTGTGTTTTCTGTTTGGGTTGTCGTAAACGAGTTATTAAAAAACAATCAGAGGAAAAGATATGGTTTCGAAATGATATCAAAATCCAAAATGCTAATAAAATTATTTATTGGCATCGCATTTATCAATGCACTTTCAATCATGCTGGCTTCCTATAATGGGATATCTATTATGATGCTCATTATTATATTATTAATATTTATTTATATTTTTATTACAAAAAAATCTGTTTTTGGACGGCACATCTATGCAATGGGTGGCAATGAAAAGGCGGCTAAACTATCGGGTATCAATACCGCCAAAGTACTTTTCGCTGTTGTTGTCAATATGGGATTGTTGTCTGCCCTAACAGGACTTGTCGTTGCTGGGCGTTTAAATGCTGCTAGTCCCAAGGCAGGCGTTGGATTTGAATTGGATGCCATCGCGGCCTGCTTTATTGGTGGTGCTTCAACTGCAGGAGGAATTGGCACAGTCATTGGCGCGGTAATCGGTGCACTAATCATGGGAACTCTCAACAATGGAATGTCTTTGCTGGGTGTGAGCATAGACTGGCAGCAAGCTATAAAAGGAATTGTTCTATTGTTTGCTGTAGCTTTTGACATTCTATCAAAAAACAAATCCAGAGCCTAAATGAAGGGAATCTAAATATGAATGATTTAAAACAATTATATTCATGGTGCAGTATACCCGTAGATAAACTTGAGAGTAATCCTTCTCTCAAAGTCCGCTTTCGTATGGTACATGAATCTGCTCAGATGGGGTTATTGATAGCACGTGAACTTATAGATGAGATTAAAAAAGCGAATGATGAAGAGAGAATCTATAGGGCAATAATACCATGCGGTCCTGTCTGCTGGTATGAGTCATTTGTACGTATTGTAAATGAAGAAAAGGTTTCGTTGAAGAATCTAGTTGTATTTCATATGGATGAGTGTTTGGATTGGGAAGGACAATTATTAGCCAAGAATGACCCCTACAATTTTAAAACAGTTATGGAAAAACAATTTTATGCAGGTATACATGAAGAATTGGCAGTGGAGATTAAAAACAGAAACTTTTTAGAACCTGCAACCATGGAAAGTATTAGAGAAAAAATATGGAGTGACCCAATTGATATTACAATTGGTGGGTGGGGACAGGACGGTCATATCGCATATAACCAGGCAAGGCGTCATCCATTCAGCAAAATTACTATTGATCAATTGCGCAATTCGTCTATCAGAATTCAGGACAACAATTTAGATACCATTATAACGCTCGGTCAGCGTAGTTTCGGTGCGGCTTATCAGTTTGTTCCTCCGATGTCGATTACCCTCGGTGTGAAAGAATGCTTGTCTGCAAAAAAGGTTCGTGTCTATAGCGATACTGGAACATGGAAGCAGACAGCGTTGCGCGTCGCTTTGTTTTCAGAAGTGGATACGGAATATCCGCTTACACTATTACAGGAACATCCGGATGCATGCATTACGGCTACAAGGGATACCGCGCGGCATCCGATTGCTGAAAATCCTGATTGGGAATTCAAGGGGATCAATGTATGAAGATTCAGTTCGATCAGGTTATCGGAACGGGCGGAATCGGGTCCGGAATATTGTTTGAAAGCAATAACAACAGATCATTGAACCGCACTGAATCAAGGATGGCAGAATTGGGCACAGCCAAGGACTATTGTAAACAACACATTATTCTTCATTATGTCGCAAAGGTACTCTCGAAAGAATTGAGTGTTTACGCAATTGGCATGGTTGGAAATGATGATCAAGGTGTAAGGCTTATTGAGGAAATGCAATCTGCAGGAATTATTACTAAAATGGTTACCAGTACGGTTTTTCACCCAACCATGTTCAGTGTTTGTTTACAGTATCCGGATAAATGTGTGTGTAACATCACCACGGCCAATAGTGCCTGCAATTTTGTAACTCCACAATATATTCTGCAGCAACTTAAAGAATGTCAGCTGCAAATCAACGAGCGAACTTTAGTATTAGCCGTTCCCGAAGTCCCCGTTGATGCCCGTTTGACGTTGCTCAAAGAGGGAGCTTTACATTCAGCATTTTGCGTGGCTTCGTTGCTCTGTGATGAAGTACAAGCTTTCAAAAACGGTGGCGGCTTCGAAATCTGCGATTTATTATCTGTCAACGAAGAGGAAGCAAAGGCCATTGCTCTTGTGAGTAGTGATAATACAGAGAAAATAGTTGAAAGATGCGGGCATTATTTATACAAAATCAATCCTGAAATCAAGTTGATTGTGACTTGTGGGAAAGAAGGAAGTTATTCTTTTCATAGGGGAAACATTGAACATATTTTAGCTCCAAAAGTCAATCCAATTAGCACAGCGGGGGCAGGTGACGCATTTATTGCCGGCGTGATCTGTGGTCTTTCTATGGGATTTCCTTTTCAAAGAACTGAAGGTATGCACAGTAAAGCTATTCGCGCAACGGATTTCGGAGTTTTTTTTGCAGGCAAGTCAATGGAGAGTGAACACACGATTTCAGAAGAAATTGACGGAAATTTGGTAAAAGAATTTTTGGGAAAGGAGATGATGTTGACAGATGGTCTATAAATTGAGGTTCGTACAAAAATTCAAAAAAGCGAATCAGGCATTATTTTTACAAATTGAGAAAAAGTTTATAGAACTTGAAAAAACAGAACCTGGGTTTCCTTCCGGCAAAAGATTTTTACCAGTAACAGGCAAGGAAGCATCAAATACGCTTATTTGGGAAGCAGAGTTCAGCAGCATGGAGGATGTGGTTTCTGCGCTTCATATAATCGAAGACAATACTCAGCACGATGAACTTTTGGCGGAACAAATTGAATATATGTCAGATACCTATTCAGAGATTTATAAGCAGTTTCAATAATGAAAATAAGAAATGTGAGGAAATATGTATGCTTAAAACAAAGGCAGCTTTCATTGTATACGGAGTCCACAAGGATGGGATTTTAGACACTCAGGGAAACACATTCATAGATGAAAAAATAATTGAGGAAGCAAAACAAGCACTTATAGAAGGCGGGTTGGAAATTGCCGTTCACGAAACAATCATTGCGACAAAGCAAGAAGCAATTGATGCATTTTCCAAAGCTAAAAAGGATGATTCAATTGATGCACTCGTGCTTTTTTCCGGTACATGGGTCTGGTCTGCACACTTGCTGGCTGCACTGCAGGATTTTTCAAACTCAGGAAAAGCCATCGTCATTTGGACGCACCCCGGTTCTCAGGGATGGCGTCCTGTAGGTGGGCTTGTACTAACCGCTGCTCTCAAAGAAATTGGTCTGAAACATAGATTTGTTTATGGAGCTTCTTCTAATCCACTCGAAGTACAAAAAATCATCTCCTATTGCAAAGCAAGTGCCATGCGTAAAAAATTGAATTTAGCGACTGTTTGTTCTTTTGGCGGACGAGGAATGGGTCAGAATTGTGGTGCTGCGGACCCTTCTCAATGGGTCAAAATGTTCGGCATCGATATTGATTCTCGTGATACGACAAAATTGATTGAAACAGCTAAAAAAATGGATGAAACTGAGGTTGAAACATATAGACTTTCACTGACGAAATACTTCAATTCAATTCCGCCGGATAATGATATGACGAACCGGTCCATCCGAATTTTTCTTGCCATGAAACAGCTAAAACGCGAATGGAACTTTGATTATTATACAATTCAGTCATTTCCCGGAATTGCTGATGATTATGTGGCGACCTGTTTTATGCAGAGTATGATGATGGAAGAAGGGATAGCGACTTCAACCATATCAGATTTCAACACATTGCTTACCAATATACTTCTTACAGAAATGAGCAGTGAAAGGGTATACTACGGTGATTTGCAGCATATTAATAAAGAGGAAAAGGAAATAAAGATCATTGGGGACGGAGCAATTCCTCCTTCACTCGCAGGTTCCCTGAGTGGTTATAAAGCATCCTTTGCTGATCATGGAATTCCAACAGAGGGAGCCGCAGGAGGATTATCTGTACAATTGGTAGCCAAGAGCGGTGAAGGCATACTTGCCCGCCTGGGCAGAGTTAATGGAAAATTTCAGATGGTTTTAACAAAATGCAAGATTTTCGAACCTTCGAGAGAAGAAATTGACAAAAGAAGAAAAGAATGCGGAATTCCGGCGTGGCCGCATGCGTTTATTAGATTCGAATGCGACGCTGATAAATTGATTCAAAGCTGGAACAACGAATATGCTTGTCTGGGCTATGGCTATGAGCTGTATCAACAGATTATCGATTTTTGTGAATTGACAGAAATCGAAGTGATTGCACTCTAAGAGTGACTGTATGAATAAATTCAATGATATGCTAAAAAAAATTGGAAACGAGCGGCAGATTGCAGGGACGAGACATTGCATTCTCACAGAAGGCGGTGCATTAGGTGTACGCGCAATTGATGTTAAAACGGGCGGCGGATTGGAATACACCATTTTGCCGGATCGAGGACTGGATATTTCACTGGCTTCCTTCAAAGGGTTGAATCTAACCTATTTGAGTCCGCAAGGAGAACTTCATCCAGCTTTTTATAACGCTTATGAAAATGAATGGCTTAGAACCTTCTTCGCGGGTCTCCTCACAACATGCGGGCCGACAAACATCGGTCCCGCATGTGAGGATGACGGACAAAAGCTGGGACAACACGGACGGTTTAATGTAACGCCAGCGACACGAGTGTCTGATCAAACCGATTTTGAAGCAGGGAAAATAGAAATTACAGGATGTTTGAACAATTACGTGCTATTTGGTGAAAAAATCAGCGTGAAGCGTAGTATAATTTCTCCAATTGGAAAAAATACAATATTTATTCGAGATAAAATAACTAATTATGGAGGATTTCCGGTTCCATATGCGATGCTGTATCATATAAATTTCGGCTTTCCGCTTCTTGATGAGCACACCATTTCATATGTTAACAGCAGCAGTGTTGAGGGATATGACGAAAGGTCGCAAGCGGACATTTCGAATGTTTACTCGTTCAGGAATCCCGATATGTCAAATCTGGAGTTGAATTATCTTCATCGGTTTGAAGGTGTTGAAAATGGTTATGCTTCTGTCTTTAACGACAAACTCGAAGATGGTTTTGGAGTATCTGTCAAATTTAATTCTGATAATTTGCCATTTCTGACGCACTGGAAGATGGCAGGTGTACGAGACTATATTTTGGCACTGGAACCAAGTAATGCGCCTTGTTTAAGTCGTAAAGAACTCAGAGAGAAGAACCAGTTGCCGTTTTTACTCCCAGGAGAAACGACAATCAACGAATTGGAAATTTCTATTGTAATTTGAAAACATTTTTTAGGGATTTTAGGAATGATATATCGTTATTGGAATTAAAAACGAATACCGATCGATCGTCTGAGAACGGATTTGTATTTGAAAGGAAAAATATATGCCAATAATTACTGGAAGAGACAATGTACTATCCATATACAAAGAAGCTGCACAAAACCATTGGGTCCTGCCTTGCTTTTGCAGCGAAAACCTGACAACAACAGAAGCAATCCTTTGTGCAGTGAAGGAGTTCGGGGATGAGAAGGGTATAGAAAACCTTCCTGTCATAGTTGCTATTACCTGCCGGTATGACCATCGTACGCAGGCTGCCTATTATACCCACACCCGTTGCTGGGACGTTGGGCTCCGGCTTTTCATGGCTGATCTGAAGGTACTCGCCGGAAAGGATTCCCCGTATGGAAAGCTGAGAATCATGATCCATTTGGATCATATACAGTTTGATGATGACAGGGAACTTCTTTCATGGGATCTGGGAGACTTTTCATCCATTATGTTCGATGCTTCAAAGCGGCCGTTCGACGAAAATATTGCGCTCACGAAGCAGTTTGTTCTGGATCATGGAAAAAAAATCGTGGTGGAGGGTGCATGCGACGAAATTGTTGATGCCACAGGCACCCAGAGAAGCGAACCGACTACTCCGGGAAATGCATTGCGATTCTTCAACGAGACCGGCGCAGACCTTATTGTAGGGAATCTCGGAACGGAACATCGTGCAAGCGCAAAAGACTTACGTTATCTGGGCGCCCCGACTCGTCTTATTAAAGAGCTTGTCGGAACCCGGATTGTGCTGCACGGAGCTTCATCGGTTCCCGGCGACCAAATAAAAAACCTTTTCAATGACGGTGTGTGCAAGGTTAATCTCTGGACAACTCTCGAACGTGATTCTTCACCGGATCTTCTTACAGCGATGGTTGAGAATGCCTCCAAAGTTGCAGGGCAGGTTACAGTTGAAGAATTGAAGGGTAAGGGTCTGCTCGGCGATAAATGCCCGGCAGATGAGAGGGCTTCAATCGACTGTTTCACAACGGTTTATAGACAGGATATTATTTACAATCGCATGAAAAGCATTGTGGATTCATATTTGCGTCTTTGGTATACCTGATAGAAACATATACAAATAAGGGGCGAAAAAATGGATTTACTGGGATTGGATATTGGTACTTCTGGATGTAAGGCAAGTATTATAGACTCAGAGGGCGCCATAAAAGCACAGTCCTACCGTGAATACGGACTCATATCTCCACAGCCGGGCTGGCAGGAGATAGATCCGGATGAAGTATGGAATTCTGTCAGGGACGTCATTCGACGTTGTACTGATTTCTATGGGGGCGGCGATATAGGAGCAATCTGCGTTTCATCTTTTGGAGAAGCGGTTATTGCGGTCGACAGTGAAGGCCATCCCCTGCAAAATAGCATGATATATATTGATAACCGCGGAAAAGAAGAGGCAAAAAACTTTGAAGTTACTTTTGGAAGGGATCGTGCTCTGAAGATTACCGGTGCTTTGATACATCCCATGTATTCCATCTTTAAAATATTGTGGCTTAAGAAACACCGGCCGAAAATATACTCTCACACCTGGAAATTTTTCCTGTTTGCTGATTTTATCCTGTTTCGGCTTGGTGCCCGGCCGCATACGGACTATTCGCTTGCAGCTAGGACAATGGCATTTGACATTGTAAAAAAAGAATGGTCAAATGAAATTTTAGACCATATAGGAGTTGACGGGAAACTGTTTGCGGAACCTGTCCAGTCAGGAACTATTGTGGGTGAAATTTCCGGACTGATGGCGGCAGAACTGGGGATTCGTCAGGGGGCCATACTTGCGGCCGGCGGACATGATCAGCCATGTGCAGCTCTCGGAGCCGGTGTAATTAATGATAAAACCGCAGTGGATGGTCTTGGTACGACCGAGTGCATCACGCCGTCATTCGACCATCCAATCCTTTCTGAAATCATGGCAGACAGCGGATTCGCCTGTGTGCCGCATGTTAAGGCCGATATGTATGTGAGCTATGCTTTCACCTTCACCAGCGGAAGTATACTGAAGTGGTATAGGGACTCCTTTGGAGCGGAATATAAAGTTCTCGCTGAGAGTCTCGGGCAGAATGTCTACGATGTGATGATTGACCGCGCTTCGCCGGGACCATCCGACCTTCTTCTTCTTCCGCACTTTGCAGGCGCAGCGACGCCTTACATGGATACCGGCTCCAAGGGGATGATCTTTGGATTAACGATCAATACCAAGCCGGAACAGATCATGAAAGCCATCCTGGAAGGAATAACATTTGAAGCGATGGTAAATCTTGAACGTCTCCGTGAAGCAGGCATAATTATCGATGAACTTCGTGCTGTAGGCGGACTAGCAAAATCAGATAGTTTTATGCAGCTTAAGGCAGATATGATGGGTGTCGATGTTGTCACTTTGGCTGTTTCCGAAGCAGGAACCTTAGGCGTTGCAATGCTAGCAGGTAAAGCCTGCGGACTGTTCGCATCACTTGATGATGCTGTTCTGCACATGATGAAAAAGAACAAGACATTTCACCCAAATGAGGCGGCTTGCAGGATCTATTCCAGGAAATTCGAAGTTTATAAAAGTCTTTATCCTGCGTCGCAGATAATTCGTCGTGCAATGGACACTCAAGGTGGAAACAGTACCGATAATTGATGAAGTTCGACAAAATAGAGAGGTTTTTTTATGAATGCTGTCATGTATGGTGCCGGTAATATTGGACGCGGGTTTATTGGACAATTATTTTCGCAATCCGGATATGAAGTGATCTTTGTGGATGTCAATGATGAGGTTGTAGAACGACTAAATATCGACAATGAATATCCGATACATATCATATCTGAAACGGGCAATGAGGACATAATGGTAAAAAATGTCCGTGCGGTCAATGGCAGGGACGGGAATTCAGTTTCCGCAGAAATATGCCGGGCAGATATTATGACGACTGCCGTGGGTGTCAACGTTCTTCCCAGGATAGCCGGACCAATCGCGCAAGGCCTCCTTCGACGCTGGGAAGCAGGAATCGTTAAGCCATTAAATATTATTATCTGTGAAAACCTGATTGATGCCAATCAATATCTGAAGCAGCTGATTGCAAAAGAGATGTCTGAAACAGAAAGAATTCTGCTCGACGAACGGGTCGGTTTTGTTGAGGCTTCAATCGGCAGGATGGTGCCGGTAATGACACCGGACATGCAAAAGGGAAATATCTTACGTGTATACGTTGAACCATTTTGTGAACTTCCCGGTGATCGGGATGGATTCAAAGGGGAGATACCAACTATTATGAATATGGAGCCATCCAGTCCATTTGAATTTTTTATTAAACGCAAACTGTATATACACAATATGGGGCATGTAATGACAGCTTATCTCGGGCAGATCATGGGATACAAATATATAGGGGAAGCAATTGGAGATCCGGATATCTGCGGGATAACACATGCAGCTATGTTTGAATCCGCACGGGCGCTTTCACTAGAGTCCGGAATGGAACTCAAGGTTATTCATAATTATGTTGAAGATCTGATAATGAGATTTGGGAATAAACAACTTGGCGATACTGTTGAACGGGTAGGCCGGGATCTTTCCAGAAAGTTAGCTCCCAATGACAGACTTCTGGGAGCCTTTTCTCTATGTATCAAGCAAAATGTTATCCCGAGGAATATAAGCATAGGAATAAATGCTGCCATGCATTTCAAAGATAGTACAATGTCGGAAAAAATGTTGGAAATCGAGGAGCATGGATTGAAGGAAAGTCAAATCATCATCTCAGAGCGCATTGCACGAACATAAAAATCTTAGTAATATATATTTTTAACTTTCTAGCTATCAATTTTGAGAGAAAGATATGGAGATAACTGTTGAGTATCTTAAGAAAGAAAAATTTGAATAATGATTCAAATTTAGTAACTAAGTTGAAAATGTAACACTTCCATTTGCAAGGAAATTATGGACATTCATGGGCTAAAAATTCAAATGGATTCACGAAATAAAGCCATAGGAAGGTGATTGTAATGAATAATACTGCGTTAGTCATTATGTCAGCCGGAATGGGAAGTAGATATGGAAGTCAAAAGCAAATCGAACCGGTGGGACCCAATAATGAATGTATTTTGGATTATTCGATTTATGATGCACTTGAAGCCGGTTTTAATAAGGTTGTCTTTGTTATTAAAGAGGAGTTTCATCAATCTTTCAGAGAAACGATAGGGAAAAAAATTGAAGGTATAACGGATACTGCATACGTATTTCAAAAAAATGAAAATGTTCCCAGTGGATTTAGGATGTCATTGGAAAGGAAAAAGCCTTGGGGAACTGCTCATGCGGTTTTGAGCGCTAATAAGGCTGTTGACACCCCCTTTGCAGTAATAAATGCAGATGATTTCTACGGGAAAAGTACCTTTAGAGTTCTTCATGACGGACTTCTAAATCTTCAAGACAGAAATGTTTATTACAATTACTGTATGGTAGGATTCACTTTATATAATACTTTATCAGAGCATGGACAAGTTGCACGTGGGATTTGTTCAGTCAACCAAGACGGTTATTTGAATGAAATTAAAGAGAGGACTAAAATTGTAAAAATTGGTGATAATATAAAATTTACTCAAGATGATAAAAACTGGACCGTGATTCCAAGTCGTAGTATAGTTTCAATGAATGTTTGGGGCTTTACTCCTAGTATATTTGAAGAACTTAAGGTGAAATTCAAAACTTTTTTAGAATGCAATAATACAAATCTTTTAACCGATGAGTTTTTCATTCCATCAGTTGTTAATGAATTGATTAAAGAAAAAAAGGCAAAAGTGCAAGTGTTAAATTCAGGTGAAAAGTGGTATGGAATTACATATAAAGAAGATAAACAAAATGTAGAAAAAGCAATTTATAATCAGATAAAGCAAGGTATTTACCCCGAAAAGCTTTACGAGAAAAACACCTTGATTTGGTAGAATGGTTTGTTGTAATAAAACTGAATAAATGGCTAGTTATTACGAGATCTTATTCTCAAATTGGAGCACATGGATTCTGCCTGATCAATTTTGTATCATAAGCTGCATGTTTTTTAAAATAATGTTAAATATTTTAGATATTAGTCATATCTTCTATATTTATTACTGTTTCTCAATATTATACACTCTAATCAATACGTTGAATTAGTAATATACAAATTCATTTTCATTGATCTGGCGAAGGGACTCGCGTAGCACGATTTGTGTGGGAAATGTAATTTTCATAATACGGTTATCTTTGCCATTGATCATTTCCATCAACCGCCGAACCGCAGTGATTCCAATATCCTTCGAAGGGACATTGACAGTTGATAAAGGCGGTGACATGATGGAACTCATGCTGATATTATTAAAACCAATCACCCCAATATCTTGCGGGCACTTAAGCCCCATTTTATGCATTACTCCAATAATAACAGTTGCTAAGGTATCGCTTCCGGCAAATACAACCTCTGGCAACTGATTTTGTGAAAAAAGCTGTGTCGCACATACAGCGCACTGATCAAGATCCCACTTGCAGTTTAAAGTAAGTGATGGATCATATGGAATGCCATTACGGAAAAGTACTTCACGGTATGCGCTCATGCGGGGCGAATGTTCAAAATCTATTCCTGACGAACTTCCGCCGATATGCGCGATACGCCTATAGCCATAATTGATCAGGCAATTCATGACTTGGATATTTGATTCATAATTATCAAAACCTATGCTGTTGAATTCATTTGTGGGTATATCAACGGTAACAATATTGGGAATGCTTGCCTTTAACTGGTTAAGCATTCGATGTGGCAGGTCTTCCATTAATATCATACCGGATAACCCGAAGGAGCATATTTCCGATAACACAGATGGGTTATCCAGTTCATTATAATTGCGGATTATAGATATTAGCGCATTATGTTGCACACATTCTTCCTCAGCTGCAGAAAGTATGGAGGTAAAGAAAGGATCAGAATATTTTTCCGCTGTCAACGCAAGCACACATCCTAAATGTATTTTTTTCAACGTCTTTTTGTGCAGTTTAACGGTATAATTTAATTTCTTTGCAGTATCCTGCACTCTCCTACGCGTCTTTACAGTAGTTTCAAAACTATTGTCATTGGATAAAATGCGCGATACAGTTGCTATGGAAGTACCGGCTTCTCTTGCAACATCTCTAATATTTGTCATAAGACCTCCTTGTTTACTAAACATAATTATATGATAAATGTAAAAATAAAACAAGATAAAATATATATTTAATATATTTTAAAAATTGCTTGCTTGATTTTTCAACAAAAAACTATTTACAAAATACTATGATCATGATATGATTTGTTTAGTAAAATCTAATAATAAATACACAATGTTTACTAAACGTAGGAGGTTTTATTTTATGGGAAAAAAATTCACATTTATCGGAGCAGGTTCGCTTGAGTTCACACGTGATCTCGTAAGAGATATTTTATCTTATAAGGCCTTTGAAGATTGCGAAATTTCTCTAATGGATATAAACAGCAAACGTTTAGAATATGCCAAAGTCGGGGCAGAAAAGATCATAAAAGCCGGAAATTATTCAGCAGTGGTGAAAGCTACTACAGACCGAAAAGAAGCTTTGCGTGGCGCAGACGGCGTAGTGATTACTATATTACAGGGAGGAGTCGATGTCTGGCGTCATGATATCGAGATACCTAAAAAATACGGTATAGACATTTGTGTAGGCGATACGAGAGGTCCTTCGGGCATTTTTCGTTTTTTGCGTACAGTACCGGCAATGCTGGATATCATGCATGATATCGAAGATGTGTGCCCCAACGCGGTAGTGCTAAATTACACCAACCCAATGAGCATGCTGGTAAATTATATGCAGTCGCAAACAAGTGTTAATGTGACGGGTCTTTGTCATAGCGTACAGGGCACTGCGGAATTGCTTGCTGGATGGATCGGCGCAAATATGGATGATGTAGAATATTCCTGTGCTGGTATTAACCATCAGGCTTTCTATCTTGAATTTCTGGTAAATGGTAAAGATGCATATCCGGAGATTTGGAAGGCGATAGAGCGTAGTGAAGTCGCCAATGAAGAGCAGGTACGTATTGAAATGTTTAAGTACTTAAAACATTTCCCGACGGAATCATCTGGACATAATTCCGAATACACTCCCTGGTTTCGTAAAAGACCTGATCTTATAGAAAAATATTGTACACATGGAACCGGTTGGAACCCAGGTGAATATGCTTATATCCTCAAAGATTATTTAAGACTTAAAGACACCTGGGAGCAAGAATATAACGAGTGGCTGAAAAACGGAAAAATCGACCTTGAACGTGGAGAAGAATACGCCTCCAATGTATTCAACGCATTGTTTGGTGATAATTCTCCCTACAAATTCAACGCAAATTTAAGAAATAAGAACTACATAACAAATTTAGACAATGGCGCTTGTGTAGAGGTGCCGGTTTTGGCTTCAAAATATGGCATTACACCTTTAGGACAGATTACGTTGCCACAGCATTTGGCTGCATTTATTGGGAATTCTTCCAAAATAGAAGAGTTAGCGGTAAGCGCCGCAATAGAAAAAGATCCACAAAAAGTTTTCGAGGCGATATTGTTCGATCCTCTTACCGCAAGTGTCTGCAGCATGGATGAAATACATAATATGGTAAAGGAAATGTTTGAAATAAATGCACCATATTTGGGGTATTTTAAAACTCTAAAAATTTAGGACTAGCTATTAAATGTCAATAGGCATTTGTAGATATCCATAATCAATGTACCTTGAAAATTGAAGAAGTGAAAATGCAACATGAACACTACTCGACATTAGATTGATCAGGCGATAAGATTTCTGTAGTAGTATTGCAAAGACGTCGTTCGTAAGGCCCATTCATGTTCAGTACGCTATGGTTGATAAAGCTGAACTTTCTGGCAATGGCGCCAATTGCCACCAATGGTGCTTGCCTCGCTGTCGTAATTTCTGGTAGTGTTCGGAACGGGCCGATGTCATGGAAAGTAGCGATGTCAACTGCTGTGTAAAGCGCGCAACCTAAATATGATGAACCTCGCTTGGATATTTGCATCTGAGTGCCTTCAAAGTTACCGGACAGGCTTACCGAAGGTCGATACTCGCGTAGGACACAAGCTTCTTTCATCTTTAAACGGGAAATATCGCACACTTCGCTGAGAATGACGACGCCCAAGACAGCGCAAATGCCAAGGATCGTCGTGATGTAGATCTCCGACTTCTCCATGTTGGCGGTGACCGCCAAATCGAGCGATTCAACATGATCTTCGATAAAGCATATCTGCTCCAATAAAAGTCGAAGATGAAAAGCAAATGTATAAGTGCAATAGTAATTTTTAGAGTGTTGGTGGAGCAATACTTGATCTGCAGGGCCGTATCTTTGCCGAACGTCCCAGGCTGGACTTATCCATCAGATTGCCAGCTTGCGGATCTGGCTGAGCTCTTCCGGAGTCGGATGATTAAGCAGCATTTCACGGGATGCAACGCCATTTGTCTTTTCGCCAATTGCTGGGGGCTCTTTATATTCACCCAAACTCAAAACCTTGGCGATGACCACGGCGTCAACCTGATCAGTCTTGACCTTGATGTCGCTGTAAATCAAATAGACTATTATTTGCTAAACATATCCTTTCTAAATATTAAGGTGGTCACACCAGCAGTGACTGCCTAACCCGGAATATTCAAGAAGATGTTTATTCAAAGATTCATTTTCGCGATCTATGCCTCACTTATTTGCATTTAAACAGTCGAGTGGCAAAAATATTTTTACGGTCCTTCAAAGAGTGACGTACTCAACTTCATGTTTTTTGCAGCTACCTATGTACTAATAAAATGATATCACGTTCAGGATAGCATTTTGATGACGTTTTGCCTGAGCGAAGCGAAAGGAAAGGAAATGGATATGAGAAAGAAACTTATGAGTATTTTACTGATAGCCTCAATGCTAGTAACTCTTTTAGTTGTAGGGTGTAGCAATCAAACAACACCCACCGCTACTGACACCTCTACAGCAAGTGGAGAAAAGATAGAACTTACCTTCTGGGCGCATCAGGAAGCATGGAACAACTCGTATAAAAAAATAGCGGAAGAATTCACACAAAAGAATCCTAATATTAAGATCAACTTTGAATTCTTCCCCTATGACGATTACCAGTCCAAATTGCAGACGTCATTAATCTCAAAATCCGGCGGTACTGACATTTATGAACTTTGGGGTGGATGGGCGGTTGATTTCGCATCCACGGGCGCTTTGGCAGAAATACCAAAAGAAATGGCTACCGGTATCCTTAACGACTCATATCCTTCCACCATCGGTTCGCTGGAGTATGACGGGAAACTTTACGGTCTGCCTATGGAATTTAATATCGAATGCGGCGGTATGTTTGTAAACCAGAAGCTACTCATAGAGGGTGGGTTTACGATGCCAACCACATGGGATCAGTTGATAGATACTGCAAAAAAAGCAACAATAACAGACGGCAATGAGTTTAAAGTTAAAGGTTTTGACTTTGTAAACGTGGATTCCGTCACATATCTGCTAACGGAAATGATACTTTCCAAAGGCGGCCAGTATTTAAACAAGGACGGAACAGTTAACTTTACATCTGAACAGGCTAAAGAGGCATTCTCAACGCTTGCCGATTTAGTAATGAAAGATAAAGTTACCAATCTTGATGGTTTGACAATACCTGGAGCGCTCGAAGGCTATCAGCTTCTCTTCTCTGACAAGGCATTATTTGTACCACGTGGCCCCTGGCCGATTGCTGAAGGACAGGATACATTCGGATTAACCTATGGCAAAGATTTTACATATGTTGCCATGCCTTTTTATGGAGATAATATCGCTTTTGCTGCGGAAACCGGTTGGGCGCTTGCTGTTGACGGAAATAGTAAGTACAAGGATGCCGCATTCGAATTCCTCAAATACTTTTATAGTGACGATGTATTGCTACAGCATGATATATACTGCTCCATGATACCACCTAAAAAGTCCATTTCGCAAAGTCCAGAACTGATTAAACAAATGCCTTTTGCAGCACCACTAGTAAAAATTCTTGATAAGGCACAATATATTGGAAATTTCAATACAGAAATTTTTAAAGAAGCGATCAACACTACATTTGTCGATTATTGTTCGGGTAAATACATAAGCGTGGACGAGGCGCTTAAAAAACTGGAAGAAGATCTGAATTCAAATCTCTACTGAATAAGTGCTAATGACGAAAGGGAAGCAGATTATAATCTGCTTCCCTTCTCGCTTCATTAACCCTTCTTTTATGGAAGTCATGGCTTAGAGGAAAAACTATGAAAAACAAAAAGTTCGTCATTCTAATACTCATACCAGTATTTATTTACCAGACTATATTTATGTTTTTACCTATATTAGGCAATGCAGTCATTTCTTTCATGGATTATAATCCGTTACGAGCAGATAATGTGTTCATAGGATTTGACAATTATGTTAAAATGCTGGGTGATAGCGTTTTTTACAAATCGCTAATCAATACGCTGGTTTTTGTATTTGTAACGGTCATATTAAATATTTTGATATCGCTTACACTTGCGACATTTATTAGCCAGCTAAAATCCAACAAAACGAGAAGTATTTTCCGTATGATTGCATTCTTGCCGTGCATCGCGCCGATAGTAGCTTCTAGTGTTGTTTGGTTGAGAAGTATCTATTCAACCAACAACGGTTTGCTCAATTTAATTATAAAAGCATGCGGCGGGGATTCTATCAATTGGCTGGGGAGTTCAAATTATTTAATGATATCGGTTATTATTTTTACGATATGGGCAGATATTGGATATAACATCATATTGTTTTCTGCGGGCATTGATGGAATACCAAATGAATTTTTCCAGGCAAGTGAAATTGACGGTGCCGGAAGATGGAGGCAGTTCTTCAAAATAACATTACCTTTACTTGGAAGGACATTTGCATTTGTAACTATGATGACGTTGATTTCGCACTTTCAAATGTTTGCGCAGTTTAATATTCTTGCATACAAAGGCTTAGGGCCACAGCAATCCGGGCTTGTAATCACGAGTTATATTTATAAAATGGCATTTGAACACAAGGAAATGGGTTATGCTTCAGCTATTTCCATGGCTCTGTTAGCAATTATATTGATTATTACCTTGATACAGCAACGTTCAAATAAAGTGGATTGGGAGTATTGATATGAAACTGAAATTAAATAGAGGCGTTTCATATAGGCTTATAATATTCGTCGTTTTGTCTTTGCTTGCATTAATCATCATTATTCCTTACGTTTGGATGCTTTCAAATTCGTTTAAAACGACTGCAGAAATACTAACCAAACCAGGAAATGTGTTTCCAGACGACCCTACTGTAAGTGGCTATGAAAAAGTGCTGTTTGAATCGATGTTTTTCAAATGGTTGAGAAACTCGCTTTGGATTACTACAGTCACTACTTTAGCAGTACTTTTCACCAGCTCGCTCGTGGGTTATGTATTTTCCAAGTATTCTTTTAAATCAAAGAAAATACTGTTTATAATAATGCTTTCAACAATGATGGTACCTGTGCAGGCGACTATGATACCAATGTTTATACTGATCAACGGAATGGGTCTTTACAATTCGGTCTGGGCTCTTATCGTTCCTGCAATATTCAGTGTATTTGGAATATACCTTTGCAAGCAGTTTTGTGACGAAATACCGAAGGAGTTTATGGAAAGTGCAAAAATTGACGGTGCGGGTGATATGCTTATTTATTTTAGGATCGTACTGCCGCAAATTCGACCAGCATTGGGTGCACTCGGTATATTTACCTTCCTTGATAGCTGGAATGATTATTTAAGACCATTGATTTATTTGAATTCTACAGATAAAATGACACTTCCGCTTGCTCTATCATACTTTAACCAACAGCATTTAACCGATCTTTCAGCTACTATGGCAGCCTCGGCGCTGATCATGATACCTGTAATCATTGTATTTTTACTTTTCCAGAAGCAGTTTATAAAAGGAATTTCCATGTCAGGTTTGAAGTAAAAAAAATTCTACTGCATTCAAAATTTGAACTTGTGAGTGAAGTAAACTTAGACGAGTATCAAAGCGCTTTAGAAATTATATAATCAACCAATTAAGTACATACTCGTACAAAAAACAGAGGAAGCTATGCTGATAATAACTTCAAGCATAAAGACAATTGGAAAAGAATTCAACAAACAAGTGGTGCCAAGTAAACTTTCTAATAATTTATTGATTCCGATATTTAGCTCGGAATTGAGTAGGTGTTAAACCCGCTTTAATTCTAAACCAGCGAGAGAAATAATTATAGTCGGAAATTCCGACTTTTGCGCAAATTTCGGAAATAGAAAGGTCGGTTGTTTGCAAATCAATTTTGGAGATTTCAAAGCGCTTATGAGCAATTAATTGCCCTACAGTACTATTTAAGACGGCTTTCGCCATTATGCATAATTTGGTTTTGCTCATTTTTAGTGATGTTGCAATTGTATCGAGCGTAATATCTTTTTCGAAATTATGATCAATATATGCAACCAATCTCTGGGCATCGGTTTGCTTATATGATTGAACAACACGTCTTAGCCATATATATGCAGTGCAGGCAGACATAATTTCCTCGCTGGCAACTAACTTCTCATTAGAGAATCGTTCCAAATTGAAAAAATTTGCTTTTAATAAGTCGACATCACTATACCAATTACATTTCTCAAGTGTATCTCGCCATTGTGTATCATATGAAGTTTCATCCAGTATTTGCCCATAAATTAAATATGCTATAACCTCTTCATTTTCAATTATAGGGGCACAAGATTCCAGAATCCCTGCATGACATCTGTAAGTAAATGTATCCTTATGTTGCCTTGCGATTTTGAATGCCTTGGCATCACAGTTATCACATTTTGCCAATCCAATTCGTGTATTGTGAATCAATTTACAGAATGATGATTCGTCTGCGGTTGTGAATAATTCCTTGAAGTTTGTATCATACATGCCGAATTTCAAGCCAGTAACAACATGAAAGCTCTTCAATAGTTTGATCAATTTGCCTTTATCTAGGAAAATATCCATTCTAAGACCTCCATTTTCTAATATATAGCAGATATCAACAATGGATGTCAAGAACGCTATCGTATAAATTATTTAAATATGAAAGATAATGCTATTATCTGTTTCTGAAATACTATTATGTTTTTGCAGGAAAAGTATAATTACGGTATAAACAAATTATCAAGTTTGGTTTGCAGTTGAATTAATAAAGCATTTATCGGTTGGAAGGAAATCATTGAAGAGACTAAATGTGTTAAGTGAGATTCCTAGAAATAATGAAATAATTAAAAAATGCAGTCCCAAATTGCTTTAAGTTGCAGTCGATTTTCAACAAAATGAATTTTAAAATATGCAAATTGAAAATTTTCCGTCTAAATTGGTCAAGTAAATATTTTTATAAATGAAAAAATTAGATAAAATGGAAAACCTATATAGGAGAAAACGATGAAATACTTTATTGGAATAGATGGAGGCGGAACAAAAACACAGTTTTTGCTGTGTGATGAATTGGGTCATATTCAAGCAAATTATACTACATCGGGCAGCTCATATAAAGAGATAGGTAACAAAGCAGTTTGCAACCTAATAATCAACGGCATTGAATATGTTTGTGCTGAAATCGACAAATCAAATATCGCCGGAATATGTTTTGGTATGCCTTGCTATGGCGAAAACAATTCGTGTGATTCTTTGTTAACTAAAACGATTGCAAAAGAAGTATTTCCTCTTCCAATTCATATCGAGAATGATGTATATGCAGCATGGGCAGGTGCGTTAGCTTTTCAAAGTGGCATCGTTGTGTTGGCGGGAACCGGATCAATGGCTGTTGGCCGTAATTCTAATGGTGTTTTTGCTCGTAGTGGTGGTTGGTCAGAATTTTTTTCGGATGAAGGTTCATGCTATTGGCTGGGGAAAAAGACGCTGGAGCTGTTTTCAAAACAATCCGATAATAGATTATCTAAGGGCAAACTTTATGACCTCGTAAGAATACATTTTTCTCTTAAAACCGATTTTGAACTTAATGAAATTATCAAAGCGAAATATCAAATATCTCGTAAAAATGTTGCTTCCCTACAGTTTCTTCTTGAAGAGGCGGCATTAGATGGTGATATCGATGCCCGCAACCTGTATAAACTTGCAGCAGAGGAGTTGGTGATGATGATTAATGCCATTAAAAAGACACTTAACTTTCAATCCAGCACACCTGTATCATACTCCGGAAGTCTTTTTAAAGCAACTGATCTTATCCTTGATCCCTTTAGAGAGGCCCTTTCTAATCTTGAGGTTGAGTTACATAAGCCATTACTAATTCCTGCCGAGGGTGCTCTTCTCATTGCAGTTGATCACTTTGACAGTAACTGCTTACAGCAAGTAAAAGAAGGATTATTGAAAAAGAGCATCGATACAACATCTTAAACGAAAGAGATTTAGTTTCTATACTTATAAAAACATGAAAATATATAAGAATGGAGAATGGAAATATGAATGTTACCGGAAACACTCCCAAGAAGAAATGCGAGTTAGTTCATGAGAAACATATAGTGAATTGCCCGATTTTACCTGCAATTGATATCCACACGCATTGGGGAAGACTACTTTTAGGAGAAGATTACGAATCAATTTATGATACGAGTGAAGTCGTATCTCGATTGAAGGAATATGGTCTTAAGGCGGTTGTTAATCTTGATTGTGAATATGGTGATTATTTTGATCGAATGATCAAAAAAACGGAAGGATTTGAAGATTATATAATCACTTTTGGAAACGTTGATCTGACTCGGTTTGCTGAGCGTAGTTTTGATGAGTATGTCTATTCATTAATTAAAAGACAGGTTTCACTCGGTATGCGAGGCCTGAAATTCTGGAAGTCGCTTGGTTTATCGCTAAAGGATGATGATGGACGATATTTGCGTGTTGATGATAGACGACTGTCTATCATTTGGCAAACAGCCGCTGAATTCAATCTGCCAGTACTCATACATATTGCCGATCCAACTGCTTTTTTAAACCAGTTGATTTTAATAATGAAAGGAGAGAGGAACTACAGATTCATCCTGATTGGTCATTTTACGGAGATAATTTCTACAAATTTGAAGAACTCATGGAAATGCAGGAGACGTTGATAGCATCTAATCCAAAAACAACCTTTGTCGTTGCACATTGTGGCTCTTATTCGGAGAATCTAATAGCTGTTGGAAAAATGTTGGACCGCTATCCCAATATGTATGTTGATATCGCCGATAGAATTAATGAATTGGGTCGGCAACCCTATTCTAGTTATGATTTCTTAAACTAATTCAAAGAACGTGTCTTATTTGGTACGGATATGATTCCAACAGATATAAATCGATATCCAATCAATTACCGATTTTTGGAGACGCGCGATGAGTACTTTGATTATAGTACTCATCGGGTACCACCCCAGGGAAACTGGAAAATTTATGGTCTTGGACTTGAGAAAAATGTTTTAGATTATATTTATTTGAAGAACACACTGAAGATTTTACACATGTAAAGGAGAATAATAATGGGACTTACCTATAATGAAATTCATGATACATTTCCTTCGTTAAGAGAATCGACATTGTTGATTAATGCCGATTCTGAACCAGTGAAGTCACTTTTTGCCTCAAATGACCGATCCATCATTTTCGTTGGATGCGGTTCGAGCTTTAGTATTGCGCAAAGTATGGCTACAATCACCCAAACGATGCTAAATAGATCTTCTTTTGCAGTAGCTGGTGGCGACTTACTTATTCACAAACACAGTTATGCAAAATGCATCGATGGTGCAATTATGGTAGTTATTTCTCGTTCTGGAAGCACTAGTGAAATAGCATTGGCTGTAGAGCAACTAAGAAGTATTGGTTGTACTTTTGATCTAATCCTATTCTGTTGTGTTTCTGATAGCCCGATCTCACGTATGAGTAATTTCACTTTTGAAATGCCATGGGCCTTTGATGAGAGTGTATGTCAGACTCGAAGTGTCACATGTCTATATTTCTCATGCGCTTTACTGCTAGCTAATATTGCTGAGAACAAACAACTGATAACCGATCTACAAAAGACTATTAACGGTGGTAATGCATATTTGGCGAAAATTGAACCAATACTCGAACAGATTGCCAACTTGGAGTGGTCACATGCAGTAGTTTTAGGAGATGCGGAAATTAGTGGAATTTCACAAGAGGGATCCCTAACTTATAAGGAAATATGCCAATTACCGAGCAATTTTTACAATATACTTGATTCTCGGCATGGACCGATTGTCCTTTTTAATAGCAAGACGTTGGTTGTTATCGCTACAACATGTCCATACAACGAAATGGAATTAGAATTAATAAAGGATGTCGTTCGGAAAGGTTCAGTAGTTGTTGTATATAGTGATACTCCTCTGGTCATTGAGGGCACAACAAATATTTATTTTGGTGAAGTGTTATCTCATGTTGCAAGAGGTATACCATTTATCCTTGCCAATCAATTGATTTCTTTTTTCAAATCAAGTCAGACAGGAGCCAATCCCGATTTTCCTGATGGTCTTGATCCATGGATTAAGATCTGATTTTTACAGGTCTGTATTAGCACGCCGGACTAGTAAAATTGGAGTATTAATTTCGATAGGAAATTATCAAGAATAGTAATTGCATTTTCTTATAACATGTATCCGCATTGACAAACCGATTAATCTTGTTGCTCAAAAACCATATACCGGCACGCATAATGCCAGGTATACCGAATGCCAGGGATTCTATGGTGCGATTACGCTTAATTCAAACGAAGCGCTTGGAAAGCAGTTTGTTACTATGCTGGACGTAGCGATCCGGGGAATTGGGAATAGCTGGAATGAAATTATTATTACGGAATTGGAGTATATCGTTGTTGAAAAGATATGGGCAAGTTTGATAGAGAAGTCAGGACTCTTAATAGACTACCAATAAATCTTCAGGAGTACGTCGGCAAGATCGTTGTATAGTTTGATGAATTAATTAGGAGAAGCACATGAAGCAGTTATTAAGTAAGAACAGGGCAATGGCGACTCTGGCGACAAATCTACTTGTCTTGATGATCGCAATTGTGTTAACGATGATCAGTCCACTTGTTACACAAATCACCAAAGAGTATTCTCTTGATAAAATTCAAACCGGGTTTATATTTACATCGAATTTTATTGGCTTTACAATATTTATTTTATTTGGCGGTCTGGTGGCAGATCGGTTTGGCAAAAAGAAAGTTCTGTCAGTTACTTCGAGTCTGTTGGTTCTGTTTCTATTGCTGTTTTCTATCGTTCCAAGCTATCTGACGGCTTGCTTAGTTGTTGTCCTGATCGGCGGCGCCTGCGGTATTATTGAAAGCATTGCCAGCGCCTGGCTGGCCGAACTTAATTCTAAAAAAGCCAGCATGCATATCAACATTTCACAGATATATTTTGGTATCGGTGCATTGGCAGGACCTTATGTTTCAGGCCTTCTGATCGAAGGAGGCTGGACCTGGCGACAGGTATATCAGCTGACCAGCG
>Ga0209125_1000507_pt1 | contig 49289 bp, 30 predicted proteins | sample BarGraIncub1131A_FD_184503 | JGI IMG/M metagenome (GOLD analysis project Ga0209125, IMG submission 184503) | Arctic peat soil microbial communities from Barrow, Alaska - Barrow Graham LP Incubations 11-31A (SPAdes) (version 2) | ecosystem: Environmental > Terrestrial > Soil > Wetlands > Peat... | reverse complement strand
AGAATTCCAGCAATCGAAATTGTCATGGTGAACACCCATTGCCATAAAGTAGCGCGCTCCCATTTCTACATACAAATCCATCAACTCCTCAGGTTTCCATTTATCAATGACCCAGTTATGACAAATGTCTTTGTATCCATTTTCAGACGGATGGCCAAAGTTTTTTAGATGGGAGTCATATTGCCAATGGCCCTGCATATACATACCTCGGGCATACCAATCGCCCTGCTCGGGCATCGATTGCGGGTCCCAATGCGCCCATGCACCAAACTTGGCTTCACGCCACCACTCCGGCACGGTATAAATCCGGCTCAAACCCTTCCAGTCGGCAGGATAAGGACCAGCAGCCACGGTCAAAGGCGGCAGGTTCCAAATATCAGGTTGTAAACCCAAATTGTCATTCCCAATAATGATTTTGTCAATATTCACTGCAACATCCTTATCAGCCAGACTAATGGTCAGCGAACCAAGATTTGGAATCGCAATTTCTATTATTGAATAGAGAAAAGACCCGGCGAGAGCACCCGATGAATGAACATTTACCTTGAGAGCAGGTTGGCCGTTGATAGCAATACTGATTGTCCCCACCTCTAAAGAAGCATATCGAATTGCTAATTTACTGGCTGACTGAAGGCTGGTGAAGCTGATTCCATCACCCGACTTTATCAGGCTGACTGTATGGCCCCCTGATGCTTTGCTATCCGTAAGATTAGATGCACCACCAATAAGGTTGGCGGTTTCTGCCTCCCTAGTATGCTTTTTAGCAGCAAAGGCCGAATTAGAAACACAACACATCGTTAATGAAATCACCAGTATTATCTGATTTTTGCAAATTGATTTGAACATCATTGTCATATTCTGTCTGTTTAGTTGTGTATTCATATTTTAATAATTCTTACCGCTAAATAAGGTTTTGTTGGTAATTCAATTAAACTCCTCCCCGAGAACTTCTTTTGCAATGGAGTGATTGTCATGTTCCAGGTGTCAATCACTTCAACCTGATAAAGGGCATCTTTAGGCAAATCAATGACAATACTTCGGGGCTGAGCATCGTTCAAATAACCCAGGTAATATTCATGAGGAACGCCAATACATGAAAATGGCATCCAGGTGAACAATGGTATGGGTTTCATTTGAGCGGGAGCAGCTTCGATGATGCCTCTAAGGAATTTAATCCGTTCAGGGCTTTCGCCACGCAATATCCCACCTTTCGACCACCACAAAATATCGGACGATTCGTTCGGCAGTTTAACCGGATTTTCAGTTACGTATGTTTCGCCATGCCCAACATATCCGCCATTGGTAACGCCTTGCCAGAATTTCTCTGTAATCGATTGGGCTGTTAAATCGCCCCACGACCATGGGATATTTCCTTCGTAGCGGCATTCGTCGAACACAACAGGTTTCTTATATTTTTCTCTGTATTCCTTTGCCCTATAGGTGTCTTCACTTTGAATGCTCGCATGGGTTATGTATGGATTGGTATGATCGTAAAACTTCACGCCATTATGAATGCCAAGTAAATGATGAAACTTGTCTTTTTTGGCAAATTGTTCAATGTAATAATCCCAATCGCTTAACTTTTTTGCATCCATAAAATCCCATTCGTTGGCTATGCTCCACCAAACATTTTTGTAGGCAGAAAACCTTGCAATGATGTATTGAATATACCTATCCTCGGTTTCCCTGTTTAATGAACTAAAGCCCCAACGATCGTAAGGGTGAAAGACAATCAAATCGGCCTCAATGCCTAAGGAATCGAGTTGCTGTATTCGTTTTTCAATGTTCCTGAAGAATGCAGGGTTTAACCGGCTATAATTCCAGTTTTTTAATGGTGTTCCTTCGAAAGGATAGAGAAGAGGTTCATTCTTGTTCCAGTCATAACTTTTCGGGAAAATACACATCCGTATTTTATTGAAATAGCCTTTTGATAAGGTCTTCAGCGTTAGCTCAGCAAGACTGTCGCCCTGGTGGACCCAGCCATAACAGGTTGTTCCGAAGGAATGGTGCGGAGTACCATCAGAGTATGCAAAATAGAAGGTATCCTTCACCACCACTGGCCCATGATTGCCTTTCAGGGCCGGTGCGCAAACGAAACTTCCTTTTTTGTTATCGAGTTTTTTTACATTGCTGGTAGTTAGGTAAGTCCATTTTCCTTCCGTTTGAGGCATAAACCTGATTTTGTAAACGCCCTCACCATCATAAAAGCCGGGCACAGAAATGGTGTCGTTATCCTTTATAAAGCGGCCAGTTAACTTTACCTCTTTAAAGGGATTTCCGGTGGATATGCCATGAAGTGTTAGTTCAAAAACTTTCCATTTCTCTGTCGCTTGCTGCGCGTACAGAGAAAAACTGCATAAAAGCAGAATGAATAAAATACTTTTTACCTTCATACAACTATAAAAAAGTTGGTCATTGTGTATTTTTTAAGGTAGCATATACTCCATAAGTCGCATTGTTCACTTCATAAAAAGGTAGAAGTTTATATTCAGTAGCGCCGTTTTTAAGCGTAAAAATCATGTCGTTTCCTTGTTTAGTAATTGATTTTAAGATACTGGTGCTATCTCCTTTAAGTATCAATTCTTTATCGGTTTCGAATGCTAAAAGTACAGGGCCATAATATAGGGCAAGCATATTCTGATTGTCGGGCATGGTTTTCACATAAAATTTGTAATCGAATATCAATTCAATTTTGTCGCCATTTTTCCATGATCTGTCAAGTGTAATGTATGAAAGAGGCTTACTGTCAACGGAAACTGGTTTGCCATTGATCAATACTTTAGTTTGATTTGTCGCCCATGCAGGTATCAATAAATTTAAAGCAAATTTTGAAGGCTTTTTAGTTGAAACTGCAATCTGAACGGTGGAGTTTGCAGGAAAGTTCCCTGTTTGACTGATGGTTACTCCCTGTTTTTCCCACTTCACTTCAGAAGGAATATACAAATTTACCCAAAAGTTATCCTTATTCCAAAAATAGATATTCGAATTGAGGTGTGTAAAAGCTTCAATGGTTGTTCCATTGCAACAACGAAAATCAGTCTCTTTTAAATATATTTTTTTTTGAGTAGAACTTAATGGCAGATGATAAACGCATGTCCCGTTTTCATTATTCTGCAATGCCATTACCGCGTTGTAAAAGGTATTCATATATACATCGGCATATTCTGGTAGTGCCGTCCATTGAAACAAGGTGCTTGTTATTTTTTGGGTATTGTGCGAAACACAGGATTCGGCAATTTCGCTGGTAAGTGTTGTGCTAAGGCTATCTGCAACGCCCCAATGCTCTGCAGTACGCGAAGTGGAAGTTGTTTTTATGGGACGGGGACCGCTACTGGTACCATTAACAAAGCTATGATGATGAATCAACATATCCCAAAAATGAGCCGTCGCATCGCGGTAATAGGTTTCACCGGTATTTTCGTAACGTTTGGCAAAACCAATGACAAGAGGCAAATGGGTATTTGAATGTAAACCAGACAATATATCTTTACCTTCATATAAGGGCTGGCTGAACCATTTCCGATCGAAAAGCGATGCGAGTTTGAGATGCTCCGGATTTTTTGAGACGGCATACAAATTGTGCAAAACATCGTTCATTCCTCCAGGCTCATTACTCGGATTAGCATCAACAGTATAAAGTATTTTCTCAATAACTTCAGGCGATAGCTTATCCATTCGTTGTTTCACGTAATCAGCCATATTCAAAACCAGAATGTACGCTTTTTTATTTCCGGTAAGGGTGTACACATCAAGCAAGCCCTGCATGATTTTATGATAGGTGTAGTATGGTGCCCACACGCCACCAAATTTAGTTTCCAGAATTGTAAAATCATTTTCGGGAAATGCACTCAGGTACTTTCCACCCAATTTTTGCTGACAATCCCATAACGCGTCAACCATATAGTTGATTCGTTTCAGTAAAAGAGTATCTCCATTTTTTTTAATTAACGAGGCACAAGCAGATAAATAATGACCCGTGAAATGGCCACGTAATCCAATATACGAAGCTTCCCAACCATCGAGTGGTTGGGCATCAGATTTTATTCTGGCATTCACCCTGAAATTATGTAATAATCGCTCCGGATCTAATTGATGTAGGTAATTCGTATTGAGTGTTTCCCGCTGTTTTATCCAGGAATCGAAAAGCGTTACATCATTATTTGAGAATGCTATCGGTCTATTTACTTTTTCTAAAAATATATTCATGGCATAACAGCTCATACTGCATGATAGAGTTGCAATAATTAGAGCGGACACAATAAAATTTTTGAAAGAAGAAGTTTTCATTTGTACATTATTTCGCAGAAGTTAATTTGTACAAAAGCACTCCGTGAGCAGGTACTTTTAGCGTAATTTGGCCGGTATTGGTTTCGATGGTTGAAATGTCTTTTTGTCTCCATACATCGCGCACTGTAAACTTTCCTTTAATACCGAGTTTTTCAAAATCCTTGTAGGAAATGTCGGCTATTTCGAGGCCAAAATTGCAGAAGCCAACAGCACGGCTGCCATCTTCGAGTTCTTTTACGTAAATGCGCAAATCGCCAATGGTCTGAACAGTGGTAGCCTGCTTGCCAAGTGGATCCTGATTGATTTCGATAACTTCGTCGTTTGTAAGTAAATTCAACGTAAAATCATCAAGCTTTTCCATGTCGCAGCCAATAAGTAACGGCGAAGAGAAGAGGCTCCATAGGCTGATGTGAAGATATTGTTCATCGGGTTTAAGCTTGCTTTTGTGAGGATTTCCCCAGCCAACGGTACCTACAACCAACATATCAGGGTCGTTCCAATTGCCGGGTTTAGCGCTTGCAGCGGATTTCTCCTGATCTAAAGCTATGCTTTTTACACTTGCCCAAGTGTCGGTGATATCGTTCGTTGTTCGCCAGCAATTGCCACCTACAGCACCGCCCCACTTCCATACATCCGACATGCCATACTGGCACAAGCTGTAAACGATGTCGCGTGGCTGTTGGCGAAGATAATCACCCATGAGCTTGTATGGTTTGATGGCTGTTGCGAGATTTTCCCCTCCCTGATAGGACAAAGAAGAGACTTTTAAAGGATCGTTATCGGGCAAACTATTGATAACATTGCCATAACTGCACCAATCGTATTTCAGGTAATCGAAACCCCATTTGGCATAACTTTCGGCATCTTGTTTTTCATAGCCGTAGCTGCCGGTACAACCGCCACATGTCCATGGGCCAGGACTTGAATACAGTCCGATTTTTAACCCAAGGCCATGAACATAATCGGCCAGGGCTTTCATATCGCCAAATCTTGAGTTAGGGACAATATTGCCTGCCTCATCTCGAAACTTTCCACGCAACGACTGGTCTTTTGAGTCTCGGTTGTTTTCCCAGAAATCGTCAATATTTATGTATGTCCAACCATGGTTGATCAACCCGCTTTTTACCATGGCATTGGCAGCACGTTTAACCTTATCGGCTGAAACCTCATTGGCAAAACAGTTCCAACTGTTCCATCCCATAGGTGGTGTAAGAGCAATCCGGTCACCACATTCAACACGTAGTTTTTTCTGAGCGTTTCCTTTTGCATTTTTAGCACTCAAGGTAACAATATACGTTCCCGCTTTGGAAAGTTTACCAGTGATATCACCAGTTTTAGTGTTGATCTTTAATCCCTTAGGTAACCCAGAGGCTGAAAAAGTTATTGGTCTATCACCTGTCGCTGTTACAAGGTATTGAAATGGTGAACCAGGGCGCACACCAAAAACTTTGGCTCCGGTAATTCTGGGTTCCGCCGGTGCTGCTGGAGTGAGTATGTATGGTTCAGTTGCAATCGGACTATATGTTTTAAAAGTATTTACCCCTGTTGTCTCAAATTTTGCATCCACCCAATCAACATGGTCGTAATAATTGCCATTACCGCCATCGGTCACGAGCAATTCAAGTTTTTTTACACCCTTAATATCTACCGAGCAAAGTCTGGCTGCATCGCCCAAACGCATTACTCCACTCAGCCATAACTTATTACCATCGCCTATTACTATAAACTCAGCAGCTGGGTTCTGACCTTTTACCTCGTCATCAATACCAACCTGAGCTGTAAACAATGTTGCTTTTTCCTCAAGCAAAACAGTTAATGAACTCTCGGAATGGCTTCCAAAGCCGCGTTCAAAGGCTTTTCCAGCAATTGTCAGTGTATTTCCATCGACGGTTTTATTTTTCGTAGGTACACCCCATCCCTGGGTAGCAGTGCTGAGGTCCAATTCGTCGAGCCATACTGTTTGAGCTGATAACGGATCTATTCTAACCAAACTTGAAACGATTAGGAGACCAGTAATGACATTTAATTTTGTTATTTTCATGGATATAGTCTTGTTTTTTAATTTCTAATATGGATTGATAATTGGATTTTTGTATCTGTCAATTTGCATTAAACTGCCACCAGTCGTAATTGAACAAATCTTTATCTCCTTTGAATACGAAAAATAAATCGTGAACACCATTGATAATTTTGACCGGGGTTGTAATTGTTCTCCATATATCACCTTCACCCGAAGTATTTATGTTGACTGTTCCAATAATCTGCCCATCAATTTTATCCACATGGAGCTCAATTTTTCCGCCATTCAAAGAAGCAACGCAAACATCAACCGACTTTGCCACTTTTGAAAAATCGACCCCTTGCACCTTAATATAATCACCGTTGTGAATGGCGGTTACAAATAATCTATCAGCAATCTTTTTTCTTTTATCCCATGGAACTTTCGTTTCCCATACCGTCTCAGACTCAGTTTTTATACCTTCGCTAAAAGCCATGGTTTCGGATTCGTTTCTTTTGAAAGGGTTTAAAGTACCAATTTGCTGCACCCCTTTTGTGGACCACCATGGAAGTTTCTGAATAGAGCCATCTTCGTTATAAATCATTTGTTCAACACATATTGAACGTCGTTCATTATGCTTAGACAACGTTTGTTTCTGAATGGCATAATTAAACCCAAAAACATAAGATTTCCCTTTGAAGTCAATAATCCCCGGATGGTTCCCTGATGATCTTTCGTCTGGATCCATTATTGTACCTTTACATTTCCATGGTCCTGTTGGGCTATCGCTCATGGCATATCCGATGCCTTCGGGGCAACAGCGTGAAGCCCAAGCTAGGTAGTAATGGTTGTTCTTTCTCCAAAACCAAGGTCCTTCAGTGTATGCTGCCTCGCGTGGAGTCCCTGTAAAGTCGATGGAGGCAACCTGGATCTCGCCTGAAATGGTTATCATGTCTTCGTTCAACTTTGCAAAGTAACAGGGGCCATTACCACCCCAATACAAATAGGCCTGTCCATCATCATCGATAAATGCTGTTGGATCGTAATCGCTCGAATTTGAACGAGATATTAAGGGCTTGCCCAAAGCATCGACAAACGGGCCATACGGGCTGCTCGATACGGCTACCCCAATAGCCATCGCCCCTTGGTAGATTGTGGGGCAATAAAAATAAAACTTCCCGTTCCTTGCAACACACTGTGGAGCCCAGGCGCTGTGACCATCGGCCCAGGCGAATGTTCTAACAGGGTCTTTTACACCTGCAATGGCCCCACAATCGGTCCAATTCACCATGTCGGTGGATGTGTACAGCAACCAATTCAGCATTTTAAAACCTGAGGCATCGTCCTCGTCATGACCGGTATAAAGAAATACTGTGTCGTGATACACCATCGGTGCCGGGTCGGCGGTGTATTTTGTTTGAATAATGGGGTTGTCTGCGTAACACGTCTCCCCCAAAGCAAATATAGCAATAATGACTACGCTAATCGTTTTTTTCAAAAGCTCTGATATATTCATAATCGATTTAATGTTATGCAAAACATCATACATAGATATGATGTTTCCATTTTGTGCACTTATTTATTTAAACACTAGTGTCCATTAAAAAATTAAAAACGTTCTTTGAAAGCATTGATTATCTATTAGTTGCGAGCCTTTTTCGTGCGTGACGGTTTGAATTGATAGCTTTACGCCATTATTAAGCGCAACGCGATGAACCAAGGCAAATATGTTTTCGCACAATTGACAAAATTTCTGCCAAGAAGGGTTTTTGATGGGATGGTAGAGAAATATCAAGACAACAGGTACGTCAAGCATTTTACATGCTGGAACCAGTTGTTGGCGATGATCTTCGGTCAGCTTTCCAACCGTGACAGCCTCAGAGATTTGATTGTCTCCCTGGATGCCCACAGTCAGATAAGTTACCATCTCGGATTCGGTAAAAGCGTCACCCGAAGCAATATTGCCAAAGCAAATGAATCACGCGACTACCGACTCTTCGAAGAGCTTGCCTACTACCTCATCGACATTGCCAGAAAGAAGCTTTCGAACGATGACTTTGAAGTGAAAGGCAAGGTTTACGCCTTCGATTCGACAACCATCGATCTCTGCCTGAGTATTTTCTGGTGGGCCAAGTTCCCCAAGACAAAAGGTGGCATCAAGATTCATACGCTTTACGATAATCCACTCCAATGTCTGCATTTGTGCACATTGCAGATGCCAAGGTGCACGATGTGAGAGCGATGGACTTGATTCCCTACGAAAGCGGAGCCTATTACATTTTCGACAGTGGATATGTCGAAAATGAACGGCTTAACAGAATCACTCAACTTGGTTCTAACTTCGTCATCAGGTCCAAAAAGAACATGCAATTTGAATGTTCAGAATATCGGCCAGTTGATGTCAGTACGGGCGTAATCAGTGACCAGGTTGGTTCGCTTGTCGGCTTTTATGTTTCAAAACAATACCCAGAGAAGTTTAAGAAAGTTGTCTTTTATGATGTGGAAATGGAAAGGACTTTCGTCTTCATTACCAACAACCTCGAGCTTCCGTCTGAACAAATTGCTTTGCTTTACAAGATCCGTTGGCAGATCGAACTTTTCTTCAAATGGATCAAACAATATCTCAAGATAAAGTCCTTTTGGGGAACATCGGAGAATGCTGTTCGCATCCAGATTTACTCGGCCATCATCACCTACTGCATGGTTGTAATAGTTGGTCATGACTTGAAGCTCGAACGTTCAACCTACGAGATTTTAACAGTTCTGGGAATATCCCTTCTTGATAAAACCCCTGTAAAAGAGCCCTTTAGCAAAATAGATAATAATGACGTCAAAGATCTATATATTAACCAGCTGACACTCAACTTATTTTAAGTGGACAGCAATGTTATTTCAATTATTATCAATAATAATTCGTTTGAGTTGAGATTGCTTTTCATTGCTGATTTTTACAATATATGTACCATTCGGCAGATTCACTGGTATATGTAACTCGGATTCGTGTGCTGTCAAACTGCTAAGGACAGTTTTCCCCATAATATCAATAATTTCAACTTTATTGTATTTAAAATCTGTCGAACCAATGATCAATTCTTTTGATACAGGATTTGGATAAATCTTTATAATGTCATCATACACGTTTTCGATGCCTGTCACCACTTTGCTGATGTTGTAATAATTTACATTGAAACCGCCACTTGTAGCAACCATTTTTAGATAATGTTTTCCCTTACCTATTTTTGTTTTAGCAACTACCGATTGCCAGGTTTGCCAGCCAGTTGTATTTGGAACACTAACCTGACTAATTTTTTTATTGTCAAGATAAATGTCAATTAAACCATTACCATTAGGTGAGGCAACCCTACAAGATATTTCATAAATTGAGTCTAAAGAGTTGTTATTTACAGTATATTCCATCCAATCTCCATTTTCAATCCAACCTACATCTAATCCACCACCAGTATCACTGGTATTTTCAGTGCTTGTACCCGATTGAGAATAATAATTTTCTGCTTCAATCTTAGCAGGAATCGATAACCATTGAGGTTCTAAAACCTGATTTGTAACGGACAAATTGCTGTATGCTTCCAACATACCTGAATCTGCAGCAAGCACTTTTCCTGGGATGTAATTTGCAGTAATAACATCTCCAAAATTCAGTTTTTTTGGAAGGGTAAACCGGATGGTGTTGTTAAGACTGTAGAAATCACTAAACGAAGTGTTTACGTTATTTACTTTAACCGTAAAAGCCGATCTCTCTGTTACTTTGGCCAGAGGCTTGGTGAATTCCAATATACCTAATTTTCCATCAAAGTCTATTCTTCCAGATTTAATTTTCACTGGTAAGCCTTTGGTATAATTTGTTGCCAGAAAATTAGTAAATGTTTTTAGCAAACTACTGTCAGAAGAAAGGATGTTGTTTCCCGTATAAGTAAGCAGAAGCTTGTAATCTGCATAAACAATCTTATTCAAAGGAAATGCAAATAAAGTTGAGTCGTTATTAAAATAGGATGGATTTTTTAAGGGAACACTCGCATTTCCGTTGTATAAGGAAACTAATGACAATGCAGAAATGTCTGAGGGCAGAAGCATTTTCATATTAAACTTTGCTATTAGGGTATCGCCCTCCTTATTTGTTTTAAGTTCAGCAATGATAGGTGAGGCACCTTTAAGCAAGTTCTCAACAAACAGATCATTGAAATTAAGCAGGCTTTTATTAGAAGTTGAAACGATATTGCCGTTACTATAGGAAAGAAGAATGTTGTTGTTTTTAAGAATGTTGGCATTTAAATGAATGACTAATTGATTGGTATCCCTTAAAACAACACTATCAATTGCAACAATTTGGTTGTCAATCTTAACTTTGAAGCCCGTTAAATTTTTTGAGTTCAGGATTGCCCTGCTCATAGTTGCCTTTATCTGCTTAGGATTGTCATCGCTTACTGAAGCTTTGTTGAATTTAGGGGCGCCGTCATCAAATATGGTGCCAGAAAAACCAGCCTTATCAGCTAGTTGGAGGAAGTTCCACATGGCGGGTCTCCAAGTACCACCAGTGTGCCCTTGTCCTTCGGCAACCCATTTATAATGGCGAATGCCATTCGCGTTGCAGTAATTGTCACAAGCAACGTTTGCGTCGATAATGCTTTGATAATCATATTGACCCCAAGAAATAAACAGGCATTTCAACACTTGTTTGGCTTTGGCTCCGCCGTTGGGGAAAAGTGTGATATCACCTGCTTTGTTGGGTGCAGCTGCACTTGGGCTGAGATAGTGGAAGTAATCCAAATTCGCGCACCCAACGTTAAACGTATATCCACCACCCCAGGAATAGCCGTAAAGACCTCTATGATCGGCATCAGCATAAGTACTATAATGCGAATCAATGTAGGGAATAGCGTCGCGGATTGTCATATCGCTAACATTGCTATAGTCACCGGCAAATTGATCGTCAATGGCTACTATAATCACGCCCTTCGATATCTTTTTTTCACCAATCAGGTTGTCGCAGACAATACCTGCGTTGACACACCAGTCATAAAAAATATTGCCTGCGTCAACACCGATTCCCTGATAGCAGTAAATGACACTATATGTTTTGTTCGTACTGTATCCCGGTGGCGTATACACCCACATATCCACGTTTTTTCCGGCCACCGTCGAATAGAAGGAAGTGTGATTGGTCGTGCCAGCCGGGAAACGGTTCGGCTTGTCAAATGTGCTGTTGTCTGGTCCTCCAACGGGCATGACAGGGAGAGTTGTCTGTGCTGCCATCGGAAAGATCGTTAGCAAGAACAGGCTTAATCCTACGAAGAAAAATTGTTTAAAATGTCTCATTCTGTATGCTTAATTATTTCAGTGATTGTTTATAATGATTCGTTTAAGTATATGTTGATTTTCATTGCTGATTTTAACAATATACAAACCTTTCGGCAGATTCACCGGTATATGTAACTCGGATTCGTGAGCTGTCAACCTGCTAAGGACAGTTTTCCCCATAAGATCAATGATTTCAACTTTGTTGTATCTAAAATTTGTCGAACCAATGATCATTTCATTTGATACAGGATTTGGATAAATCTTTATTAGGTCATCATGCATGTTTTCGAACCCTGTAGCCAATTTATTAATATTACAGTAATTCATATTAAAGCCGCCACTTGTGGTAATTACTTTAAAATAGTGTTTTCCTGGTGTTATTTTAATATTTGAAACTGCCGATTTCCAGGTTTGCCAGCCACCTGTATTTGGAACACTAACTTGACTTATTTTCTTATTGTCAAGATAAAAATCAATTTTACCAGTACTGGAAGGTGTGGCAACCCTGAAAGTAATTTCATATAAAGAGTCAGTAGTGTTGTTTCTTATACCATATTCCATCCAATCTCCATCATCAATCCAACCTACATCTAACCCACCACCAATATCACTGGTATTTTCTGTCTTAATACCCGATTGAGAACTATATTTTTCTGCTTCAACCTTACCGGGGATAGATATCCATTGAGGTTCTTTAACCAGATTTGTAATTGGAAAATCACTGAAAGGATTCAACACACCCAAATCGGTAGCGGTTACATTCCCTAGGGAGTAATATTTTAACGTCGCAGTATCGCCATAATGTAATGTGTTCTGTAGCGTAAACCGAATGGTATTGTTAAAACTATAAAAATCTTTAAACTCAACATTTATTTTGTTTACCTTAAGTAGAAAAGCAGATTGTTTTATTACCATAGCCAAAGGCTTAGAAAATTGTAATATCCCTGACAATCCATTTGATTCAATTTTTCCGGTATCTATCTGCACAGGTAAACCTATTGAATAATTTGTTACTGGGGAATCAGAAAATGTTTTTAGCAAACTACTATTAGAAGAAGCGATGTTGTCGCCTGAATAGGAAAGCAGAAGCTTGTAATCTGCATAAACCTTTTTATTCAAGACAAATACTAACAACGTAGAATCTTTATAGGAAAAAGCACTTCTACGAATAGGGATACTTATATTCCCATTGTATTCGGCTTTTAATGCCAAAGCAGAAATATCTGAAGGAAGTTGCATTTTCATATTACACTTTGCAAAAAGGGTGAGGCCATCTTGACTCGTTTTAAGTTCAACAATTCTTGGTGAGGCACCATTGAGGAGATTATCAACCAATGTATCATTAAAAGCAACCAGGTTTTTTTTATAAATGGAAACAACGTTACCGTTACTGTAAGATAACTGAATTTCATTGTCTTTTAGAATACTGGCATTTAAATTGATGACCAATTGAGTTGTATCACCTAAAACAACACTGTCAATCGTTACAACCTGGTTGTCAATTTTTACCGTGAAGCCATCGAAGTGAATTGAGTCCACGATCGACTTACTCAGAGTCACCTGTATCTGCTTAGGATTGTTATCGGTTACAGAAGCATATCCGAATGTAGGAGTGCCGTCGTCAGGAGCGCACCACTTATATTCCGACCACCAATGAAATGCTGCACGCCCGCAGTTAATGCTCGAATAGGTCCATTTATCCGGACTCCAACCCTCAGCAACACCTCCTATCACTTCATCAAGCATACCGGTCATCCAACTGATATTGCCCGCTTGGTCATAGAGTTTCTTTACAGTGCTCCCGAAAACCTCGGTTGTTCCAGTGCGTAAGCCCTGATCCGACCCCATAGTGTTCCACGATCCCTCGGTAACGATGATTGGATACTTGTCAGAGCAGATTTTCCAATCACTGTTAAAGTTGTTGATGATTTCCAGCGCGTTATTTGCCCCAACAGGATACCTGTGTCCCGCGTAGCCGATGTTCTTCCCTGAAATGGGGTACCTGGCAAAATTCTGTAACCTTGCTTGCCAGATCAGGCCAGGAACCCAGATGATATTGTCGGCGCCGGTGACCCGGATCGAGTCCACGATATCCTGAAAGTAAGTTTGCACCGCTTTGTCGTGGGCATCGGTGACCGATCCCCAGTTGCCATTTCCCAATACGCTTTCGATATCAACCGGTTCATTGCATATTTCGAACATCACATTGTCCGCGTTTTTTATACCTGAATATGACGCTATCCACTTCCAATACGCAATCAGGTTCGCTTTGTATTGAGCGCCCATAAATTGGGGGGATGGCACACTCCCGATAAGGACAACATAAAGTCCGCGCGACCTGCAATAATCAATGTATGGTATGTACAAATTATCCCATGCCCGCTTGAACAGGGCAGTATCAACCAGTCCATAATTGTCCCAACCGTTCCCGGGAGCTGCTATGCGCACGAAACTTTGATTCCAGCCATGGTCATAACCGAAGAGTGAACTGGTGTCCGTTAAAAATTCAGCCATCTTACTAAACATATTAAGGGCGCTAGCACAGTCTTTCGGCGTGAATGTAGTAGGGTTGTTAAAAAGACGCCCATTAAAGTAACTATCGTTAGGTTGCATCCATCCGTGGAGCATGATGTTTTTACCAGTAAGATCTTTAAGCCAGCGGCCATCCACATGTAGCGGGGGCGTTGGCATACCTTGCCATGCAAATATTTCAACAGGGCAAATCCCCATTATAACTATAATAATTAATACTAATTTTTTCATAATATATAATAGTTAAAAGTTTGTAAATGATTTGAATGACTGTAGCTTCAAATAAAGGTGCCCTTTAAAGTAATCGTTTCTTTGCTGGTTTCAACTTTTACTAAATAGATTCCGTGTTGTACATTAGGAAGCAAAAATTGCTTACTTGTTGCCAAACCATGATAAAAGCATTTTCCGGAAACATCATACATAGATATGATGTTTCCATTTTGTGCACCAATTAACCATGATTGACCATTTACGACCTTAATGTATGGACGATTTTTATTTACTACAGGATCTATTCCTGTAGTTATAGGAGTAAACATCCACCAGTTTATGTTAAATAAAGAGCCGCTGGCGCCCTTAAATAGCATATATAGGTCATGTATTCCCGTCGCCCCACTAACAGTACAGGATTTTGTTACCCAAGTCTGCCATCCTCCGGTAACCGGAACGATACATGTGCCGATCAGTTTTCCTGTATTGCTATCAAGGTGAAGTTCTATTGTTCCACCACTACCCGCTGAAGCCACTCTGGCATTGAAAGCTTTAGCACCATCACCAAAATCAAGAGCACTTACCTTTATCCAGTCCCCGTTTTCTATATAGGCTACATCGAGTCTACCATTAACATCACTGGTCACTTCGGTTCCGACGCCAGATTGTTCCGACCAGTCTTCTGCTTCAAACCTGACATATGGGCCTCTTTTGACCACAATTATGTTCACTTTTGTTGTCAATGCGATGCCCAATTCACCCTTAAAACTAAATGCAATGGTTGTTGCTCCTATCGACTTTGCTTTTAGGATACCATTTGACATAACAGCAATCGTGCTATCAGAATTAGTATAAGAGGCGACTTTAGTGATATCCTCCGTATGTCCATCATAAAACTCTGCTGTTATGGTATATGGCTGTTCACTACCAGGGAATAGCGAAATGCTACTAATAGAGGGAGTGATTTTTCTTAGGGTTAATTCATTTTTAACATTATTGACCAACATGTTCAACGTATCATTTTTCCCTTTATAGCTTATATTTAGGCTAACAGAACCATAGGTTGCCCCAGTAATCACGCCATTGGCAATACTTACAATACCAGCTTGATTGGGCTTAATCTCAGCGCTATCTGTAATTTCCTCACTGGTACCATCATAATAGACAGCCATGACCTTAATGGATGTTGTATTGAGTCCCGAAACCTTATCAATTTTAAAATTGTCGACATTTGCGTTAATAGCTGCAAGTGTATGCTCGGTTGTTTTCTCTTCAAATTTCCAATAATCGGCATTGAACAAATCAGTTCTTGCATTCCCTTTAAAAACCAAATATAGATCGTGTTTTCCCGAAGCTCCTGAAACACTGATTGTTCTTTTTCTCCAAACATCTTTTCCACCTGTGTAAGAAACTGGGGTAACACCTATTTGAAAACCATTTACGGAATCGAGATGTAGTTCGATAGTCCCGCCTTCACGTACTCCCAACCTGGTGGCACATGCCGCATTCACTGTATACATGCCGGCGCCTGAGCTACCAAAATCGACACCTTTCACCTTAATGTAATCGCTATCGTCAATAGACGTAACGTATACTCCAGCCTTACTGCTTGTTCCGGTCTCAATGCCCTCTTCCCAGGCAACACATTCTGCTTCGGTTCGGATATATGGATTTAATGAGCCAATTTGAGGGGAGCCAGTTGAGGTCATATTGATGGTTGGTATTCTATCACTAGTAGTATAATTGAATTGCTCCACGCATACCGAACGAGTGCCACCTCCGCCTCCCGGTAAAGCACCATTATGATAAATGAAGTAGGAGTTCCCTTTGTAATCCGTTATTGCCGGATGGTTTGTCCAACTAGCGCCTTGAAAGGGCATAATCACACTTCTGAACGTCCAGGGGCCAATTGGTGTGGTGCTTGTAGAATAACTAATATGTTCTCCTTTAGGGTCATCGGCCGCAAATATTAAATAGTATAAATTTTTTCGTTTATACAAATATGGCCCCTCCGCGAATTGATTTCCTAACGACGCTGAAGTCTCTGAAATTTTCACAACATTTCCTGAAGTGGAAATCATGTCTGGATTTAGTTTTACATACCATAGGCTGCTATTTCCAAAATACATATAGGCCTGACCGTCATCGTCGATAAACACAGTCGGGTCAAGATAGCTAATGCCAGAAATCAACGGTTGTCCAATTGCGTCGGTATAAGGTCCTTCAGGCTTATCCGAAACTCCAACTCCAATTCCAAAATTGTCGCCATTTAGTCTGGTGCAAAAATACCAATAAAACTTGCCATTTCGGGAGACGCATTGGGATGCCCACGCATCTACAGATGCCCAAGTGAATGTGGACAATTTCATAGGTGATCCAAGAGTTGTCCAGTTTGCCATGTCGGTTGTAGAAAAGCATCTCCAATCTTTCATGTTGAACCAACCTGAACCGTCTTCGTCATGTCCTGTAAACATGTAAAAGGTGTCGTTATATACCATCGGAGCTGGGTCGGCGGTATATATTGTTTGCACTATCGGATTGTCTGCATAACACGTAGTTGCCCCTATCATAGCACTAAAAATTGCTATGATAGTAGACATTCCTTTAATCTTATTCATTTTTATCATTAAATATGAAATTGTGTAGATGAAAAAAAGTAAGCGAACATCATCGGTTTTTTAATGGTTGTTCCTTACCATTACCTTTTTCCCACCAACAATATACAATCCTGTTGGAAGATCATTTCTCATCTCACTTCGCTTTATTTGTGACTGGATCTTCATACCCATGATGTTGTATACATCAACAATTTCATTTTCAGTGTCATGAGTTATAACATCTTCCAATGCTGTCGGTTTGGAATAATCTGTGTTATTGGTGACATAAACATCACTAAAAACGATATCACTACCACCATAAGACCATATACCAATAATATACAGGTGACTTGGATCAACCTTTGTTCCTGATTTAGTCATGGTTGCAAGATTCACATTTATTTGTTTCGATGACCCAAAAGAATACATGGCAGATCTAGACGAATAACTATTCTCATCAAAAATTCTTAATGAAGCCCCATTTGTAGTTGCAGATGCTAACTTAACTACCAAATATTTGTAAGCAGACAAGTCAACCCCATTGTTGTAGTACCAGCCTCCAAAGCCGTATGGACCAGTTCTAAGCGTTTTCGTTGTCTCATTAAAAGTTCCGGTTGAGGATATTGAAGGATTAAACATCTCTTTAGTCAATGGAAAAGAAGTAGAAGTAACATTTAAAGTCACTTGCTTTTGTTGGCCGAGTGCGCCTTTGTAACTTGCGGTTATGGTGGCTGTGCCGTCTTTTAGGGTTTCTAAAAATCCGTCTGTTATCTGTACTACTTCTGGGTTGCTGATTTCATAAGTGGCTCTATAACTTATTTCTTGAGTGTGCCCATCTGCAAAAACAGCAGTAATAGGGATCTTTTTAATGGAACTTGGGAGCATTGTGAAATTAGCACTTTCGAGCTCAAGATGATCCACTGTTTGACCTTCTACGGTTGAGTAGGTTTTCGATATCGATAGCATCTGAAGTCCATACCGTTTACCTAACTCGCGGGCACCTATGGTAGAGAAGTGAAAACCATCAGTACCATTACCAGTACATCCTTTCGAAGAAATCGCAAACGAATTGGGTATAATGTTAGGTAGAGTGGCAATAATACCATTCATACCCCAACAAATTCCGCCTTGCTCTTGACGTAGCATTTCGCCGGCAAGCAGGGGTATAGAATTAGGTTGAATATTCAAGTCTGCCAGCATATTGTTATAGATTTTTTTAACTTTCAGTGGCCAATCGGATTGCATGTTGTTCGATTCGCCCTGATGCAGCAAGATGCCTTTAATGACGCCTACTTGCTGCGCTTTTTTTGCCATTTCAATCATCTTAGCATAGGGACTGCCTCCATAGACGTTCATTAAACCTTTCTGCCAGGCATCAGCGTCATTGTAATACTGTATGTAATTATCCTTGTCAAATGCATCAATACCGCTACCGCCCATGGCAACGACTATTACGCCAACCTTTATGCTATCGGCAAGACTATCGACCATTGTTCGTCCGAAATAATCAGCGGGGGTTAGTCCTGTATCCCAACGGCATAATGGAGGTACTGCAGTGTACCAGCTACCCACAGACCTACCCAGATGAGCTTTATCATCTGGTGCTACCGTCATCACTTTAAAGCGGTTATTAACTCCAACGCGGTCAGCACTCAAAATGGCAGCATTGCCTTCCATATTCGATTGTCCGAAACACAGGTAAATATGGAAGTTTGGATCAGGTATAGATGTAATTTTACTCTGTTGCTCAGGAACAGATACCTGTGCGGTCAAATTTGCGATTAGAAATACAATGCTGGCTAATAGAAGAATGAAATATTTCATGAATTTTTTGTCTATTTGAACTGTTTCGCTGGCACGCTCACCCCTTCAGTTGTTAAAGTGATTGGTTTAATGCTACCATCTGTATTAAAGTAAAGGTATTCGACACAAACCTGACGTCTGCAGTCACCACCGGGAGTTCCATTCAAAGTATAAGAACCATCGTGGTAGAAAAAATACCATTGATTTTTAAACTCAATAACAGAAGGATGAATAGTGAATCCAAACTTTGCTGAACCGGTTAGTAAACCACCATACGTCCAAGGACCAGTGATTTTCTTTGCAGATGAATAAGCAATTTGCTCGGCTTGAACGCCAGGAGCATCTGCAGCATAGACCAAATAATACAAATCGCCACGTTTGAAAAGCCATGGACCTTCCGAAAAATTTCTAAAAGGAACCTTGGTAACTGGGCCATCGATTTCGACCATGTTACGTTTTAATTTTACCATGTAGCAGTCGCCATTTCCCCAAGCCATCCATGGTGTACCGTCGGTATCGATAAAGACCGTTGGATCAATGTCCGCATTGGCACGGTGTGAGTCTTTGGTCATGTCGTCGGTAATAAGAGGTTTGCCGGGTAGGGCTTCTTTGAAAGGACCGGTAGGGCTATCGCTGACAGCTACGGTGATAAAGTGCCCATTTTTTCCATCAAGTGTGACATAATCGTAGTATTTGCCATCCTTTTCTACCACCTGTGCTGCCCAAGATGCTCCTGGATAAGCGTTTACAAAATCTTTTGCAGCCAGAACGGGACCATGAGCTTTCCAGTTCTTCATATCGGTACTTGAATAACAAAGCCAGCTGGGCATGTTGAACCATCCGCCTACAGAAGCGGCATCTTGTCCGACATACGCATACACGGTATTACCAATGACAGTAACAGCTGGGTCGGCGGTAAAGAAGTCTGTGAAAAGTGGGTTCTGGCCAGCAACTCTGGGCAATGCCTCCCCTTGAATGCGAATTTCGTCGATACCCCCATCGAGTACGGCGAGACTATTTGGAAAACCACCCGGATAGCCGCGACCGATCACCCACATAGCTGCATTGTGAGGGAGTGCAGTACCTTTGAAAGACATGGAGGTGGGCTTGCCGAAGTTGGTTTGACCGGAAGCTTTTACTTCGAGTCGTACGGTGGTTTGGTTGCTTTTTGCATCGTAATTGGCTTGCGCACGTACATCGTACCATTTCCCGGCAATCACTTCGTCACCAGCGCCAATCCGACGAGGAATACCATCAGCACCCATTACTTCAACAAAGTATTGTTTCATCATATTATCGTAGCCAAGGGAAAGATCGCCAGCCAAAGCGCCTCTCTGTCCCTCCTTGCAGAGATAAACCTGCTCTGTACCAAGAAGGTTGCAAAGGAGACTGGCTTCGATGGTCCAACTTTTCTGCATGTCATAAAATGCCAAAGGCCTTTCTGTGGCTACAACATATTCACTCCCTTTAATAACTAGTGAACGCGAGTTGGATATTCCATTCATCTTTTCCATCGGAACGTTTTCCGAAAAGACGTTGGGTGACGGCCTAGATCCACGAACTTGCAGAACATTGCCTTTTCCTGATAGGTCAACAACAAAGGGTTGTGGTTCAACAGGCCCTCTATCGGACGCAGTGAGTGGTTTACCCACTACGGGCAAACTGGTAGAATCCCCCCGAAGGTGTTTGATTTGCTCAAAATTCCAATGTGCAAGAACTTCGCTTCCGGCAGTAGCTGCGAAGGAATTCGAAGTTGTGAAAAAAGCTCCGATGGAAACAAAGACAAAAATAAAACAGAGTTGACTGATAAATCGCATGATGTTATATGTAAGTTGTTTATGTATTGTTAGTTAAAAATCCACCAATCGAAGTTTAGCAAATCACCTTCGCCTCCTTTAAAAACAAGATATAGGTCATGAATTCCTTTAACTGAACTGACTTTGCAGGATTGTACTGCCCATTTTTGTAGATCTCCAGTGCTTGTTACTTCCAAAGTACCAACAAGAGGACCATTTAAGGCATCCGTATGGAGTTCAATTTTAGCACCTTGTGAGGCAGAAGCAACACTCGCTTTAAATGTTTTTGCTTTTTTACTAAAATTAATGCTTCTAACTTTGATATAATCGCCATTGTCAATATCGGTTACATACACACCGACATTGTCGCTTTTCTCTGTCTCAATGCCAGATTCAAATGCAATAGTCTCAGCTTCAACCCTTACAAATGGATTCAGGTTTGAGACAGATTTCAATACACCTTCACTCGTTGGTTTAATTAGCGGAATTGTTCCATCAGCATTAAATTGAAATTGTTCAATACAAACGGAACGTTTAAAACCACCTCCACCAGGTAGCGCTCCACTGTGATAAAATAGATAGGAATTGCCCTTAAATTCGATATAACCTGGGTGATTTGTAAATGCCCCACCCTTGCCAATTACATGCATGATGGTATCACCGTACGACCATGGACCTGTTGGGGAAGGACTTGTTGAATATGCAAAATGTTCTGGAACTCCACCAGCCGGATAAAGAAGGTAGTATTGATTTTTACGTTTAAAAAGCCATGGACCTTCTTCGTAGGATGAAGGTCGTTTTTCGGCATCTTTTGTACGGATGTAAAAACCTGCCTTTGTTAATGGCACTTGTCCAATTCCAACTTCCTTATCGTACGAAATCATATCATTGTTAAGTTTTACATACCACAAATTTGGATTTCCCCAATATAAATAGGCTTGACCGTCATCATCAATATAGACTGTTGGATCTATATATCCATTTCCAATGAGTAATGGACTACCAATAGCATCTTTAAAGGGCCCAGTTGGACTATCTGAAACAGCAACTCCTATGGCATTTCCACCATTTTTTTGATTTACTGGCACATAAAAATAGTACTTGCCATTTCTAAAAACGCACTGACCGGCCCAAGCATCGCCCCTTGACCATGAAAAATCCTTGTAAGACAATATTTTACCATGATCGGTCCAGTTCACCATATCCTTCGTCGAATAACATCTCCAATCATTCATAGTGAAGAAGTTTCTAACCGTAACATCTTCATCATGTGTAGTATAAAGATAGACTGTTTCACCATCAACCATGGGTGCCGGATCTGCTGTATAATTAGTTTGGATAATTGGATTTTGCGCAATCGCAATTGGAGGAATTATGGTCATAATCCCAATAATTAAGGTCCTAAATATTAATTTATTCTTCATGACAAAATGATTTTTCAGAATGTTTGTTAATTTACTCATTTCTTATGTATAAACACTAAAATACTGTTTTAATAACGGAATGGGTTTTCCCAGACCTGACTTCGATTAATACGACTCCTGGACAACCATTAATCAACTCCAGATCGGAAGTGGATTTAAAAGTTGATACCTTTTGCCCATAAATAGTATAGATCGATATAACGTCTCCAGCCTGGGTGCCTTTCAGATATTTTTTATGATTAAGTGATACAACTGATATCGCCGGTTGGTCGGTGAAATTATTCAAAGAGGTGGTACTTGGCACAAAATTAAACCAATTGAAATTGAATAAGTAACCGCTACTTCCTGTGAATTTCAAGTAGATGTCGTGAGTCCCTGTAATGCCAGTCACTGTACACGATTTGGTAAGCCATGTTTGCCAGCCGCCGGTAGCTGCAATAGTACAAGTGCCGGCAAGGGAACCGGTAAGACTTCCAATACGAATTTCAATTTTTCCTCCAGATCCTGCCGAAGCTGCTCTGGCATTAAAGGACGATGCACCAGTTCCAAAATCCAAGTTGTTTATCCTGATCCAATCACCGTTTTCAATGAATCCGATATCACTTCCACCACCGGTATCGGTGCAAGTTTCTGCTTGAATTCCTGATTGAGTAGTATAATTCTCGGCTTCATTTCTGATATATGGGCTAGGGTTTACAACATCAATATTGATTAGCGTTGTTTTAGTATCACCTTTTTCGCCTTTAAAACTAACTGTCAAATCGGTTGAGCCTTTTAATTTAGCGGTTATCAAGCCTTTCGTCACCAACGCAATTTCGGGATGTGTATTGGTATAGCTGGCAATTTGGGTGACATCTTGGGTGTGTCCATCTACATACGTTGCTATGATCGTAAAAGAAAATGTACCACCTGTTATCAATGTTACATTGCTTGAATCGGTCGTAAGCTCTTTTACCATAAGTTCGCCTATCATATCTTTCACATACAAACTCAGCACATCCGTTTTTCCTCCATAATTTACATTTATAGTGACCGGACTATAGCTAATACCTATTATTGAGTCGTGGGTAATTGTAACAATACCTTCTTTATCGGGCACAGCTTGGGCTTGGGCAGTAACAACTTCACTTGTCCCATCGGCATAAATGGCACTTACATTCATTTTCGCGATGTTGCTGCCTGAAATGGTATCTATTTTATACCGGTCGATAGAAGCATTGATGGCAACCAGCGTATGTTCTGCCGCTTTTTGTTTGAATGTCCAATTGTCGACATTGAAGAGATTGCCTGTGCCTAGTCCCTTGAATACAAAATAGAGGTCATGAATGCCTGTTGCCCCTGATATATTTGTTGTCTCTGTTTTCCACACATCCTCTCCACCTGTACAACATACCGGCAGTTTGCCTATCAATAGACCTGTAGAACTGTTGAGACGTAACTCAATAGTTCCTCCGGTAAAAGCACAAGCGACATTTGCTGTAAATGTACCTGCACCCGAAGTGCCGAAATCAACACCTCGCACCTTAACATAATCGCCATTATTAATATCCGTTACGTAGATTCCGGCTTTGCTGCTTTTGTTAGTTTTAACGCCCGATTCCCATGCTATGGTCTCAAACTCGTTTCTGCTATAAGGGTTCAGATTACCAACCCCTTTTACTCCCGAGGTCATATTAATCGTTGGTATCGTTCCATCAGCATTGTAGGTGAATTCCTCAACGCATACCGAACGGGAAAATCCTCCACCACCGGGTAAAGCACCATTATGATAGAAAAAGTATGATTTTCCTTTATAATCAGTTATCCCCTCATGGTTCGTAAAAGAACCTCCTTGGGCAGGCATAATGGTACCTTGGAAAGTCCATGGACCAATAGGACTGGAGCTTGTAGAATAAGCAATATGTTCGGGGATGCCACCAGCCGCATACAACATGTAATATACGTTATTGCGCTTACACAGCCATGGAGCTTCTTCATACTGTGTTATCCGGCTCGCATCTCCTGTACGAACTCCGAAACCAGCCTGAGTAAGAGGCACTTTTACCATTGAACCTGAGTACGAAATCATATTCTCATTCAGTTTCACATAGAAAAGGTTTGGATTTCCACAATACAAATAGGCTTGTCCATCATCATCAATAAAAACGGTAGGATCAATCTCACTATTGGATATCAACGGTGAGCCAATAGCATCGACAAAAGGCCCTGTAGGACTGTTAGATACTGCAACACCTATTGCATTGCCACCAGTTTTTTTTGTAACAGGAACATACCAGTAAAACTTTCCATTTCGGGGAACGCACTGTCCGGCCCAGGCATCACTTTGAGCCCAACCAAAGGTTCCCAGCGACAGCGGAGAACCATGGTCGGTCCAATTTACCATGTCTGTTGATGAATAACACCTCCAATCTTTCATCACATACCATGTTGAGTTATCTTCGTCGTGCCCGGTGTAAAGGTAAACGGTATCGTTATACACCATTGGAGCCGGATCGGTAGTATAAATGGTTTGAATTATTGGATTTTGCGCAAAACTCCATAATGGAAACAGCGAGACTGCCATCAACAATAGGGGATTTCTTTTTTTGAATTTGAACATGCCTGAATCTAAGACGCTACAACTGATTTTCAATTAAATAAGTGAATCGTATAGGTAAAAGAAGTTGGATCTGAAAACACCTGAAATTTTTCCAGCGGCTGAGGCCCGCAACTGCCAGAGCCAACACCTAAAGTCTTTGAGGATACGCAAACGACAGTTGCTGTGCTAGCCGGGAGATCAATTTTGTACTCTACAGGATACATTTGTTCATCTGTATGTGGAAGCGCAGCAAATTGCATCAACTTTTCATCTGATTGTATCCACAAGCCAGTCATGGCTGAACCGTATAGTTTGGCCCATCTGACTTCTTCGTGATTGCCACGTTCCATGGGCTTTTCGTATTCGTATTGTTCGTTTACACCCATGTCATAGATGCCAACTTCGGCAGCGCTTTTTCGATCGGAATAGTTTTCGATCGGACCACGACCAAAGAACGTCATGCGATCGAGCTGTTTATCCAGGAGCATGCGAACACCGATGCGGGCCAGATTTACACGGAAGCCAACAAATTGAACATTGTTGTCAACCTGTATGGTCCCATCGCCTTTGATCAAATAACTGGCAGTATGGTACACGCCAAAACCTTCTTTTCCGTCGGCCTTGGTGGTTGACACCACTTTTACCGTGGTTTTATTGATCGTTTCAACATTCATTTCAACCGGAGTAAATTGGAGTGAAGTAATGCCATAACGTTCCCAAATGCGATATGCCCAATCGTCATCGTTGCGGTGTGCAGCACGCCACAAATGCAATTTGGGTGCTCCATCGGTTGCCAATAGTTCGGCTCCTTTTTGATTCAATTGGCTCATCAAGCCGGTCTTCTTGTCGAATCCTACTGAGAAATTTTTGCCTGTAACCGTTATGGTTTGATCGTTTTGAACCATCTTGACAGGTTCAGTCACCTTGGTTTCTGTAACGGGAGGAGTGCCAATAGGTAATTTGAATTGTTCTGTTGCGACCTCATACCCTTTATCAGCCCAGAGGGTTTTATCTTTTAGAGTGTAGGATACACGTAAAAAGTATTCTGCTCCAGCCTTTGGATGTTCAATTTTATAGTTGAGCATCGCTCTACCAGTACTACGTGGGTTGATTGGGCGCATCAAATTGGTGGTGCCCTTGGAAATTTCAACACCATTCTCTGAGATGGTCCACGAAATGTCAAAACCACTCAAAGAAATGAACTGGTATTTATTTCGGATCGATAGGGCGCCTGAAGCAGGCCCCGTCAATTCAGTATCGATCCACTGAAAGGCTTTTTTCATTTCAGGGTAATGAGGTTTCACGGTTTTTCGGTCCCAAGCGACCACACCCTTGTGAATGAAGTAATGGTCGTTAGGCTGCTCACCAAAACCACCGCCATAAGCCAGAATAGGATGTTTTGGGTCTCGTCTGTTCCACAACCCCTGATCCTGGTATTCCCAAATGGCTCCTCCTAAAATTTCAGGATTGTTGTCAAAGGCCTTGGAATATTCGTCGAGTGAACCCATTGAGTTGAACATGGCATGAACAAACTCACAGATGTATAGCGGTTTGGTCAAACCCCAATTTTTGACCATGTCGACGTAATCCGCCGCAGTACCGTACATGCGGCCATCCAGATCAGCAGGATTTCGGCTACCTGAACCAAAGCGTTCGTAATGAACAAAGCGGGTCGAATCGATAGCCTTTATCGTATTCATCGCAGCAACGAAATTTGAACCAACACCACCGCATTCGTTTCCTAAAGACCATATAATCACCGAAGGATGGTTCTTGAAGTTTTCGACATTGGCCACATTTCGATCAATGATGGCCGCTTTCATGGTCGGCTCCTCGTCGAAACGTCTGTCGTAACCATGGCTTTCACAGTTTGCTTCTGCGACCAGCCAAATACCGTATTCGTCACACAATTCGTACCAACGTGGATCGTCGGAATAGTGACTGGTACGTACATGATTGCAGTTTCCTTGTTTAATGATCTCGAGGTCACGAATCATTTGCTCTTCTGTCACTGCATGACCTACATCCGACCAATGTTCGTGACGGTTAACACCTTTTAATTTGATAGGCACACCGTTTACCAAAAATACACGACCTTTGATTTCCAGTTTGCGGAAACCAATTTTGGAAGAAAGTATTTCACCTTCGGAATTCGTTAAAACAATAGTGTATAATGTTGGAGTTTCAGCAGTCCATTTTTGTGGATTGGAAACCTGGAACTTCACGTTCAAAACCTCTTCTTGTTTGGCATTTAGCGCAGTGCCCAAGGTACTGCCTTTGGCAATTTCTTTTCCGTCTTTGTCATAAAGAGTTGCAGTGAATGTTTGTGCTTTAGACTTGCTGTCACCAAAATTCTTAATTTTTGCAGAGACATCGACCAATCCATCTCTGTAACTTTTGTCCAAGTCGGGTTTTACAAAGAAATCGCGGATGTGAACTTGTGGTGCACTCCATAGGGTTACGTTGCGAAAAATACCATGCAAACGCCACATGTCCTGATCTTCCAACCACGTGCCTGAACTGTATTGATACACTTCAACAGCAATCATGTTCTTGCCAGGTTTCAAGTAGTTGGTGAGGTCAAAATCGGCTGCATTGCGACTGTTTACACTAAAACCAACCTTTTGGCCATTCACCCATAAGAAGAAAGCACAATCAACTCCATCAAATGTAATGAAGTTGCGTCTTCCAGACCATTCGGCAGGCACATTGAACTCTCTACGGTAGCTACCGACAGGATTCCTTTCCTTGTACGATGTAAACCATTTTTCGGGCTCCGTCATAACATGCGGAAAATCTTTCTTAATGGTATAACCTAAATTCTTGTAAAACGGCGTTCCATAACCCTGAACTTCCCAGTTGGATGGAACTGAGATTTCTTTCCAACCAGAAACATCATAGGAAGGTTTATAGAAATCGACTGGACGCTCCTCCGGGGTCGGAACCCAATTGAATTTCCATTGTCCGTTCATCCGGATGCAAAGGGAGGACGCATGTCGCTTGGCTACCAAAGCTTCTTGCAAGTTAGCATAAGGCATTAATGTGGTATGATACGGTTCTTTGTTAATGCCCAATAACTCAGGGTTTTCAATTTCCGATGGGATAAATGCTCCCGCGCTAAGACCATTAATACTGCATACGACTAAAAGGACGATGCTTATGAACGTTGATTTTTTCATTTTATTTATTTTTTATAGGGCTTACTTTAACTTGATCAATTTCTGTGGTATTCAAAACCTGTGAAGTATGTGAAACAACCTCCAAGCCAACTATGTGTGTGCCTGTAATTGTACCGTTTAAGGTTTTTTCAGCAACCAAATTCCATTGTTTTTCGTCGCTTGAAGTGTATGCTTTGAAGGTGTCGCCACTCTTGGAAAGTTTCATAAAGAAGGGCAATGCCATTGCTTTTATATCTATTTTGTTGCAATTCCCACCGGTGGTATCACGCCATTGCAACGAAATTCCATTGCCTGGTGTTGTACACAGCATGACAAAAGCACTATTCGGAGCATTGCTTTGTCGAATCATCAAGCCTGATTTTGCCCAAGGGTTGGTTTCACTCTGCGATAAGATGTGTCCGGAAATGTAGGAATCCGTTTGGGCTGTCTTATTCACAAACGCAAACTGGTCGTTCCCAGCCCAAATGTCACTACCACCGGCTTCAATAGTGAAATAACCATTTTCGTATGAAACGGATGCTTTATCGTCTTTGATATCATCCAATTTCCATCCTTCTGGAAGATTGGAAGCAACCACTTTCACCTTGCAAGTCGATTTTGTTTTGCCATCTGCTGTTATAGCATTGATGGTGCATTCGCCAACTTTTTTGGCACTCAGTTTGAACATATTTACTCCCGCTATGGTCAAAGATACAATATCTTCGTTGGAAGAAGTGACCGTAAGTGGAGTAGCTGATGGAACAATTTGAAGTTGAATCAATTTATGATTGCCTTGGTTAAGCGCTATTTCAGGTTGATCAAATCGAAGCAACGATATGGGACTTTTTTTGCCTTTAATCTTAATGACGATCACGCCGTGTGCTTCAACATTGACTTTAAACGTATTTGTTATGGTTGGTAAATCTTTACGTTCCCACAAATCACGAACATTGCTTTTGATACCTTTCGTAAAACCGATTTCTTCAAGGTTCACATTCATCGAGGCTGCTGAAGATGTCGAATTGAACAATGCTACAGCAATTGATCCGTCGCTTAATGGTTTTTGCCAAACCTGCAAACCTGCTTCGTTACGAATGCGTGTGCCTTGAATACCCAATGGGTCCTGGTCGATGGCAATGATTTCTGGAGCTATTAGAATATCCCGAATGTCATTGTTCATGGTGCTGATGTTGTTACCTGCAATAAGTGGAGCAGCAATCATGCACCACATGGAGAAATGGGAGCGACACTCCACAAGAGAAAGAGCGTTATTACCAACCTCCAGCATGTCTGGGTCGTTCCAATGACCTGGTCCTGCAAAGGGTGCCAAATTTACATTCGCTTCCAATATGGGAACCCAACCCATACCGCCCCAATTACGAACGCAATCAAAACAATCCTGAATGTCATTGGTTGAACGCCACATGGCCCCAACGCCTTTAGCCCATTCCCAAGGGCTGGAAGTTCCCCATTCGCAGAGACTTAGTATCATATGTCTGCCTGTTTCACGAATGGCATCGCTCATAGCTTTGTATTGGATGCGGGTATCGAGACCAGTTGTGAAACACCAGTCTTCTTTGATAAAATCAACGCCCCATTCAGCATACGTCTTTGCGTCAATCTTTTCAAAGCCGTAGCTTCCAGGACGTCCTCCGCATGTTTTGGTTCCACAACAGGTATATATGCCAAATTTTAAACCTTTGGAATGGATGTAATCAGCCAGATATTTGATGCCTTCGGGAAAACGCGTTGAGTCAACAATGATTTTTCCGGTAGCATCGCGATCTATTTGCCATCCGTCATCAATGACAATGTATTGATAACCAGCCGCAGCCATTCCCTTTGCATGCATGGAGTCGGCAACTGACTTGACAATCTTTGAATTGATGTTCAAACCAAATGCATTCCAAGAGTTCCAACCCATCGGTGGTGTTTTGGCAATATCTGGAAACTGTGCGAAAAGCATATTGGTGCTTCCAAAAAGGAACAACAAAACCATCAATTTAATAGATCGATGTTTCATATGATATTGATAATAATAGATTTAAGATCTTTCGAATCTGAACTATTTCCATACAACACTTCGTACGAACCAGGTGTTACAGCCATTTTCCGTTGTGCCCAATCGAAGAACTCAAAGGCTGAAGGAGTCAGGTCCAAGGATACCGATTGGCTTGTTCCAGACTGCAGGCTGACCCTTTTAAAGTTACGAAGCGTTTTCAGAGGTCCTTCCACATCATTGACTTTCCGAACATACACCTGAACAATTTCAGTACCTGCTCTTTTTCCACTGTTTTTAACCGGTACTGTCAATTGAATTGTTTCGTCGGGTTTGATGGATGACTTGGAAAGTTGTGCTGTACCTATTTCAAAACTGGTATAGCTTAATCCAAAGCCGAATGGGAAAAGAGGATCGTCCATAAACCGATAGGTGCGTCCTTTCATGGAATAGTCTTCGAAATCTTTTAATTGGTCGGAATTCTTGTAAAATGTGATGGGTAACTTGCCCGAAGGGTTGTAATCTCCAAAGAGCACGTCTGCCACTGCTTGCCCACCTGCTTCGCCTGGATACCAAGCCTGTAGAATGGCGTCGCAGTTTTTAGTTTCGGGTTCCAAAGCAATGGCCGAGCCGGAACAGTTCACAAATACGACCTTCTTTCCTGCTTCTTTCAATGCTTTCAGACAATTTTGCTGTACCATTGGCAGATCAATATTGGTGCGGTCTCCGCCTTTAAAACCGGGGTAATTGACAGACATTTCTTCTCCTTCGAGTATGCCTGAAAGACCTCCAACGAAAACGACCACATCAATACCCTGAAGTTTCTTGATCATGTTAGAGAATTCAATATCAACTTCTTTTCCGAAGTCGAACTCTATGTTTGCATCCCAATTGTCCGTTTGTGCAAATTGGATTTCAATCTTATAGGTTTTTCCACTTTCGACCTGAAAAGGGACTTTACTGGTCTGCGTTCGCCAATTTCTGATTGTTTCGACGGATTTGCCATTGACAAAAAGCTCAAATGCGCCAGTGGCACCGCATTTGAATACAATTTCCTCGCTTACGGCTGATGTGAATTCGGTTTCGTATTTGGCAGAGAAGCCTTCAAGTTTGACGCCTGGTGCAAATTCATGCTGACCAAGTGTTGTGAGTTTGATCGGGTTGGTTATTTGTTGAACGGCCACTTCTGCACCTTTCCTGTCCGAGTCATTCCAGTAAGTAGCCTTTATGCCTTTCTTACCATTGAAGGTGCATTTTTCTAGATAGCTTTGGTTGACCTTATCATCAACCAAATCGCAACCTTTATCGTATTGCACTTTAACAGGTGAAAGCTTGGAGGAAATGCCGTCCAAAATGGTGATGGTTTGATTTGGTGTACCGTTGTAATTGCCCCACAACATGACTTTGTCGTTGGCATTTGGTCCGAGAACGGCAATTTTCGTTGTTTTCTTCAAAGGAAGAAGCATGTTTTTGTTTTGAAGAAGGGTCATGGTTTCCCGCGCCATTTCCAGAGACATTTTCTGATGGGCATCGTTGTTGACCACCGACATGGGGATTTTGGACCAAGGCACCAATGCGGCGTTATCCATTTCTCCCAAATCGAAACGGCCTATCAACACACGCTTCAAGCGGCTATTTATGTCTTCTTCCTTGATCAATCCTTGTTCAACAGCTTTGGGAAGAAGTTTGTAATTATAGTCTGCCCATTGGCATTCTACATCGGTTCCGGCTAGCACTCCTTTGGAGGCAGCGTGTACGGCATCGGATGATACTTTATGGCTGGTATAGAAGTCGGCAATGGCACCGCAATCGGATACGACAAGGTATTTGTACCCCCATTCCTCCCGAAGAATCTGTTGGAGCAATTGGTTGCTTCCGCAACAAGGTTCGTCATTCAGGCGCTGGTAAGCACACATAACCTCACGGACATCGCCTTTTTGAACCAGTGCTTTGAACGCTGGTAGATAGGTTTCATAGAGGTCACGAGGGCTTACGCTGTTCAAATTGAGGGTGTGCCTGCTCCATTCCGGTCCGGAATGTACGGCAAAATGCTTGGCGCAAGCAAGCAATTTCTTATACTTTGAATCGGCAGGCCCTTGAAGTCCTTTAACCACCGAAACGCCCATCCGGGAAGTCAGGTAGGGGTCTTCACCATAGGTTTCCTGACCACGTCCCCACCGTGGATCTCGAAAGATGTTGACGTTTGGAGTCCAAACAGATAGGCTCAAGAAGCGCTTGTTTTTCTGACCATTTGCATTGGCTTCATTGTTCTTTGCTCGGGTTTCATCCGAAACGGCGTCAAAAACCTTATACAACAATTGGTCGTCAAACGAAGCCGCCATACCGATTGGTTCGGGGAAAACGGTTACATTTCCATTATTTGCAAGGCCGTGCAAGGCTTCGCTCCACCAATTGAAATTCTTGATGCCCATCCGAGGAATGGCATCCGATATATCACACATTAATGTGGCCTTCTCACTTAAGGTCAAACGGGATATCAAATCGGTAGCGCGTTCTTCAGAGCTTAAATTGGGGTTCTGATAGGGGAGTTGCGCCCAAATGCTAGTTGAATACAAAAGGATCGCACTAACGAAGAGTGTACTTTTCAGACAATGTTGAAATCTTGACTTCATGGTTGTATTAGTTGATTGGTTTCAGTAGAGCAGCAAAGCCTCCACGACGGAGCATTTTTACGTCCAGGCTACTGGTTTTATCTATGGTCACATATCTGGTTGAGAAATCTTTATCGTGCACACCATCGGCAATCAACGTTAGTTGGTAATTGACCCCATTTGGTAAGAAGCTGAATGTTAGCGTTTTCCTCTTTTCTCTTTGCTCCGCATTGATGCCCCCGATATACCAATCGGTACCTTTTCTGCGAGCGATGATGATGTCTTTGCCCGGGTATCCATCCATCAATTTGGTGTCGTCCCATGCATTGGGTACTTCCCTAAGGAAAGCCTTCGCTGCATCCGGAAGGTGGTAATAGCCTTCAGGTCTGTCTGCAAAATGTTGAAGACCGGATTCAAATACCACACTGAGTGCCAGTTCATGTCCGTAGGACGTGATGTGCGGAAATTGTGAGTTAGTAAAGGTTACCGGTGTGTAATCCATTGCGCCTACGACATTTCGGGTAAAGGGTAGGATGGTGTTGTGTTCAGGCGCTGTAGAAGTAAAATCAGGGACATTGTTGTACCATTCGGCTCCACGAACACCTTCGTAGGTCATTAAATTCGGATAAGTGCGAGCCCATCCACGTGGTACCAAACAACCGTGGAAATAGACCATCATCTCAGCCTTGGCAGCATCATCCAGAATGTCGAGGTAGTATTTGATCATGTCTTGTTTCTCACTTTCGAAGAAGTCAATTTTTACACCGACAACCCCCATTCTTTTAATTTTGGAGAATTCTTCTGCACGATTTTCCGTAGTCAACATTCGGTCACGAGGTGTGGCTGAAACCCAGGTATGTTTTCCACCTGAATTATACCAAATGAGAGGCTTGATACCCTTCGAAAGGATGTATTTGGCAGCATCTTCCAGATTCCCTCCATTGGTCATGGCATCCCATTCCCAATCGAGCAGTGTATAAGGCCAATTCATGTTGGCAGCCAAATCGGCAAAGTCGCAGACGACCTTGAAATCTTTGGTTCCATGGTTGCTGGACCAATAGTTCCAAGATACAATTCCGGGTTTGATCCAATCAGTTTTTTTCAGAATGGATGGAGGGCAGACGTCATCGACCAGCGTCGATTCGACGATGTCAGCTAGACTACCGACCATAACAACACGCCACGGTGATTTCCAAGGAAGTGTGATGGTAGGTTGTGATTCTCCGTACCCATTGCCGTCACCTTTATCCGGAAAAGTGATCTTATACTGTGATTTCTGCGCTTTGTTGCTCAGCTTGGAACCGCAATAACTGCGATTCACATCCGCTTCATGAATAAGGTACCAACAAGAAGCGTCGGCTGTGCAAAAGAGGGCGGGGTAACCCCATTCTCCTTGTGTGTTATCATCGTTCATGGTCGAATACAGCCCTTCGTTGGCCGTGTTCCATTTTTCCATCCAACGCTTGGTGTCAGATGCCATGGAGTAGGAAGTGGTTTCGTCATTGACGGTGAAAGTTCCCGTTTTCTCCGGGAACTCGTATCTAAAGGCTATCCCGTCATTGTATGCCCGAACGATCAGGTTCAACTTTGATTTGTTGGGATTCTCAAATGAAAAAGTTACTTCAGTGGCTGAATTGCTGCACTTTGCTCTTTTTCCATGTATAGCCGTGTATTGATCGTTAATTGTCAACGGTTTATCGGCTTTCAAAAATTTCAGGTCTTTAATAAAATCCTGATCGCTTCGTGAAAGTCCGAGACCAATCATCGGTATGACATCGCCGATTTTTCCATTTTTTAGATAACTTACTTTTAGAGACCAGTCACCCGCATTTAACCCTATTTGATTGATGAGGGCTACTTGTATTTTTTGATTTGGGGATTTCACCTCGAGATTCTGAGAAAAGGTGGTCGTGAAAAGCAAAAGGAAAAGTACTGAAAGGAGGGTGTGTTTCACAAAAAATGGATTCTAAGTTTAAATAATTCCCAAAGTACTCATTTTATTTGAAAAGAAGCGGTGCAAATTCATGTAAACTTCTTCTCCAGGATTGCCATTCGTGTGCAGTTTCAGGTGACACATAGGAAACACCCTTGATACCTGCTTTGTTCCATTCTTCAGCCGCAGCACCGATTCGGGATGAACCACCCTCGCGACCACCAAAACTCATGAATACTACTTTCACTTGTTTTTTAAAGGTGTCAATATCCTTGATTTCAGTTGGAGAGAATGTCCCACTGCTGAACATGCCGACATAGGAGAACTTGTCAGGGTTGGCAACAACGATGGAATGTGTTTGCATGCCACCCATGGACAATCCGGCCATGGCACGATGTGCTTGATCCGGAATGACACGAAAATTTGATTCAACATAGGGGATCAAATCGTCAAATAGTATGCGTTCAAACTGACCTACAACGTTCCTTCCACTCATAGGCCCACGCGGAGCACCTCCAAGATTTACGCTGCTGTTTTCCATAACAATGATGAAAGGAAGTGCTTTTCCTTCTGCAATGAGATTATCCATGATCAGATTCGTACGACCCTGATTACCCCAGCCGGTTTCGTTCTCGCCCATGCCATGTTGCAGATACAAAACAGGGTAACGTTTGGATTTGTTTTGGTCGTACTCCGGAGGTGTATAAATGTAAATACGACGTACGCTGTTGGATGTTTTAGAGAAATATTGATTTTCGCGCAACTGTCCATGAGGCACATTCTTAAGCGCATAAAAGTCTTGATCCAAGGCCGGTATTTCAATACCGCTACCCCAACGGCTGGCTCCGTAATAATACAAACTTCCCGGATCGGGAACGGAAGCACCATCGATGTTTAGTTGATAGTAATGAAAACCAACATCTTGCGGAGCCGATTCGCCTGTCCAAACACCTTTTTCATCTTTAATCAAGTCGTATTTTACGGCAGCGATGTCCAGTTGCACTTTCAATGCCTGAGGTGCAGAAATGTTAACTCGTACTCGACCTTCCGAATTTACCTGAGGGTACTGTTTGCCTTGTTGTGTGGTTTCTGTAGGCTTGAAATCCTCCACTACCGCAGTCTGGTTTGTCTGAGCAAAACAGGAAATGATTGTTGAAGCGGTTGCTAAGAAAATAGTTAATAATTTGTATTTCATGATTAATGTATATGATTTGAATAAAATAATGTCCATATTTTTGACGATAGTTCATTTATATGACACATTATGAGATAGATAGTATTGAAAACTGAAGAGGTCTAAGTCTTGGAACAACAACTCGGTTTTCAAAATTTCAAAGAACACTTGACGTTTATGATTAAACTACTTAAGTATTAGTACTTAATGTATGGAATTACACAAAGTTATTTAATTTGGTTAAGAAGCGCGAATCACATTGATGTTATTTGATGTACATTTGGTTGTTTTCTAGAGTGTTGCCTTATACAACTAATGTTACTATAAAAATATCTATATTTAGAAAAGATATATTCAAAATTTCAAAGAACACTTATTGATAGAACTCAATTAATGTTGGTAAACAACATGAAATTGATTTATTTTTGAAAAAGGAGCGGAGCAAGTTCCAACAAACTGCGACGCCAAGTAAGGAATTCGTGTGCGGTATTCTCAGAAACGAAGGATACTGCTTTGATTCCGGCTTCATTGAGTGTCACGGCTGCTTTTTTGACTCCTTCTGGATTTTCGCGGCTGCCGCAGCTCATGAAGATAAGTTTCACCTGCGACTTGTCCTTTATTTCGGCCGGATTGTAAGTGCCGCCACTTAGCAACGCGTAGTACGAGAAAACTTCAGGTCTGGCAAGTGTGATGGCATGGGTTTCCATACCACCCATGGAGAGTCCCGCCATTGCACGATTGGACTTATTGGCAAGAGTACGGAAGTTGGCATCGACATACGGAACCAATTCGTCAACTAAAACCGTTTGAAACGTACCGACATTGAAATTTCGCATACCGCCAGGCTTGACGTCGTTGGTCATACCGTAGGTCATTACAATGATAAAGGGTTTGATTTTACCTTCTGCAATCAGGTTATCCATAATTAGGTTGGCATGACCTTGGTTGCTCCAGGCAGTTTCATCTTCGCCCCAACCATGTTGCAAATAAAGAACCGGATAGCGTTTCTTGGCATCATATCCCGGAGGAGTATATACAAAAGCTCTACGTGAGGTGCTTGTGCTCTTGGATGAGAATAAAATCTGCTGTACATTCCCGTGGGGAACATTCTTGAGAGCATAGAAATCCTTATCGTGAGCAGGTATCTCGATACCGCTTTCCCAACGAGTGGAACCGTAAAAATTCAAAGCACCTGGGTCGTTGAATGTTCCACCATCAATAGACAAATGGTAATAGTGGAAGCCTTGATCCATGGGGCCTTCCGTAGTGCCAGTCCAAATGCCATCCTCTGTTTTTGTGAGGGTAGTGCCTCCTCTACCGCCTAGTCCCAGGCTTACTTTGACACTTTGGGCTTGTGGTGCCAGGATGCGAAATCGTGCATAGCCTTGAGAATTAACCATTGGGTACTCTTGTCCCGGTTGATTCACTGTGGAAGAGATGAAGTCTTCCACAACGTCAGTAGGTGTTGTCTGTGCTAAACAACTCATGCTCATGGATGTAACCACAAGCGTAATAGCTAATGATTTGTAATTCATTGTGATAAACGTCTTTTTAAATTGTTTATATTGGTATTTAATTCCTAGATTTATCAGGATTTCATCTCATTTATGAAGTCATTATCCGTTTCCCAAATAAGACACATCAAAGATAACATTTTAGCACTATTTACGCTATATAATAAAATGGGGTATCCGAATGTGTGAATGGACATCGCTTATTATTCTTGCAATACTCTTGACGTTCTCCGGCTGCGAGGGGTGAATACTGAGTTTCAGTCGATCGGGACTGGTCGGCGGCGCGCCCCCGGCACAAAAATTTTGTCTCTGCGAGCCTTCAATATTTTGTTTTGCCGGGCCCACACCACCTCGGGCGCCCTCCTCCAATGAAACTCAGTATTCACCCCTCTTCCGCCTGCGACCGAGTGGGGTTAAAACACCTGAGATAGTTTTTTTGCCTTTAACAACTTATCTAACGATGTATATCGGGGAGCCTGTGGTGCTAGCCCTTTTTTACCCATTTCTTTATCTAACGAAATAGGACCAATAGCCTTGGCCGCTTCTTTGAATTTCAGGATATATTTATTGGTGTCCCCCCATTTTTCTATCGACGCAATTTCGGCATAGTGAGTAATGGCAGAAACCGGAGCAACCTGATATATAGCAATGTATTTCAGTTTATCGAGCATAGACGCATGTATCCGAATCGCATACCATTGACTATTTCCAATAACTTCTTTTTCGAAACCATCTTCACGGGCTGCAACTACTGCCGTATTTAGTTCTTCTGGTTTTAACGATGAACCTTTTTCTTCTACTGCTTCCCGAATTTCGTCATTAAATGGAGTAAACTTGTAAATACAGTCGTCTCCATTTTTAAAAGTCTGAAACTCCAGAATATCTGTTGTAACCAGAATCGGCAAATGCTGTTTACATACGTGAGTTGTGTTCGATTACAATATCCTTTTGACGTTGCCAAATCAAAACTTTTCCAATCTCTCCAAAATAGAAATAGAATCACGTTCAATAAGTGAAAAAGCAAACCACTTTTTACCCAAGTCCTTAAGCGATGCACCCAAATGATACACCGTTTCTTGATCGACGATCAGGAAACGGTCATGAGATAAATTAAAAATCTTTACCTCAATTGGTTCGTACTGAGCGTTATGCTTTAGAAGATCCTGTTGGAACAAGCTTGAAATTTTTCTTGTGTACAAAATGGCTTTTATATTTGCTTCCCTTTTGGCAAGAAGCAACAAAACACTATCGTCAATATAATTATCAACGATTTGTATAGAAATTCGTGCTGAACGAATAATATCAGAGACAAAAGCGTAAGCATCAAAAGTTTGTCCATCAAAAAAAACACCTTGCTTTAATTGTTGGTTATCTGATTCTAACGCCTTAAATACTTGTTCAAAATGCTGATCCTGTTCCGTCTGTTTTTGTTCTATTCTATCTATTCGTTGAATCAATCCAGTATATCCCGTCAACAATTTTCTCATTTCTACGAATGCCCTTAAAATTCGCAAACTAACTTCAATGGCTATCTTACTTTTAAGTACCGTGGCTAACATGGCCACTCCTTGTTCAGTAAATACAAATGGATTAGAACCTCCAAAGTGGCTTTTGGATGGTATCACAAATTGTGATACCATCAATTGTACCTCATTATCAGTTAGTTCAAACATAAAATCTGAGGGAAAACGACTTAGATTCCGTTTGACAGCTTGTTTTAATGATCGGGTTTCTGTTTGGTACAACTCCGCCAAATCTCGATCTAACATCACTTGGCAACCCCTCACAGTATGGATCATGGGTATTAACTCTGGGCTCATAATTTATTCTGCAAAACATTAATACAATTAACTTTTTACAAATATATACTATTTTTTATATTAACATTACAACATGTTCGATTTTAATTTCTGAAACCCAATACTCCTCCTTAACGAACTTTTTGAGTTTTAAAACCCATCTGCTCCAACTGCAAAAAATACGGCTCCAACCGATTACCTAAAAACAAGTACTCCTTCAACAAAAATCAAGCATGAACCATTCATCTTCAAAATCTTCTACCAAAATGTAAAATCCTTTGTGTAATTTTGTGAATACATGAAAAACCCTGCTCACTATTTTTAAATAATAGACTTGAGAACGATGGCATTCAATGAAAACACACGAGTAAAAATTCCAGCAATACTTCATTTGTGCCGTTTGGGTTATCAATATATCTCGTTAAAGGACGCGAAGTGGGATATTAACACCAATATCTTCACCGAACTCTTCACCGAAAGCATCCTACGAATCAATCCTGATCTTGAAAAAAGTGACCTCAAAAAGGTTTTTGAAAATGTAACTCTTGCCCTTGACAACGAAGATTTGGGCCAAGCCTTCTTCAACATGCTTACAGCTACCTCGGGCACAAAACTCATAGACTTCAACAATTTCAACAACAACTCCTTCCATGTTGTCACAGAGCTACCTTGCAAAAATGGCGATGAGGAATTCAGGCCAGACATCACACTACTCATCAACGGCATGCCCTTGGCTTTTGTAGAGGTTAAAAAGCCAAACAACCATGAAGGCATACTTCAGGAACGGGACCGAATTAATGTCCGATTCAAAAACAAAAAGTTCCGCAAATTCATAAACATCTCCCAAGTCTTGGTTTTCTCCAACAACATGGAGTACGACAACGAGTCGATTGAACCCATTCAAGGAGCATTTTATTCCTCTACTTCCTATTCCAACGCAAACTTCAACTGCTTTAGGGAGGAAGAAACCTTTGATTTACAGATGCTTCTAAGTCCAGAAAATGACACCCTGGAAAATGTAATCTTGAAAGACACGAATCTTTCCACCATAAAATTCTCCCCCGAGTTTATCACCAACAAAGAGCCCAACAACCCAACCAATCGGATTCTGACTTCCTTGTTTTGCAAAGAAAGGTTCTCCATGCTCCTAAAGTATTGCTTTGCCTACGTGCAGGAAAGCAAAGGACTCGAAAAGCACATCATGCGATACCCCCAACTGTTCGCCACCAAAGCCATTGAACGCACCATCGAGAACGGCACTAAAAAGGGCATCATCTGGCACACGCAAGGCAGTGGCAAAACGGCGCTCTCCTATTACAACGTTCAATACCTCACCGACTACTTCCAAAAAAAATCAATCGTACCGAAATTCTATTTCATTGTCGATCGTATCGACTTATTGGAACAAGCCAAACGAGAGTTTGTAATACGCGGTTTAATTGTGAACACTGTAAACTCTAAAGAGGAGCTTCTAGCCAATTTCAAACTCAAACAAGCCACTCACAACCTTTCAGGAAAGCGTGAAATAACCGTCGTTAATATCCAAAAGTTCAAAGACGATACCGATGTGTTGAGAGCCAACGATTATGACATCAACTCGCAACGCATTTACTTTTTGGACGAAGTGCACAGAAGCTATAACCCAACCGGCAGCTTTCTGGCCAACCTTATTAATTCCGACAGAGAGGCAATTGTTATCGGTTTAACCGGAACACCTTTAATTGCCAACGACAGAAGGTCGAAAGACACTTTCGGAAACTACATCCACAAGTATTACTACAATGCCTCCATTGCCGATGGCTATACCTTGAAACTGATTCGTGAAGACATAGAAACCACCTACAAGTTTCAATTACAGCAGGCACTTAAAGATATTGAGGTCTTAAAAGGCACGTCTGATAAGCGCATTTTGTACGCACACCCCAGGTTTACCGAACCCTTGCTTGATTATATTGTAGATGATTTTGTTAGCAGCAGAATCCGTTTTGGTGACCACACAATTGGAGGAATGGTAATATGTGACAGCTCAGCGCAAGCCCGAAAATTGTTTGAGATTTTCATCAACAAATACAACCCAAACCAGAATACCGTAGAGGAAGTTCAATCGTACCTCATCGCTGCTGAACCCTCCGTCGAATATGGTACTTATAAGAAAAAACAAAAGGATCTTACAGCCTCCCTCATATTGCACGATGTTGGCTCCAAAGAAGAACGCAAGAAAGAAGTCGAAGATTTTAAAGATGGTAAAATTGACCTGCTTTTCGTTTACAACATGCTGCTTACGGGCTTTGATGCCAAACGACTCAAAAAATTATACATTGGCAGGGTCATTAAGGACCATAATCTGCTGCAAACGCTCACTCGTGTTAATCGTCACTACAAAAAATTCAAGTATGGCTACGTCGTCGATTTTGCTGATATCCGCAAGGAGTTTGATGCCACCAACAAAGCCTATTTTGACGAGTTGCGGGACGAGCTTGGCGATGAAATGCAGAGTTACACCAACCTCTTTAAATCGAAAGAAGAGATTGAAGAAGAACTTAAAGTTATCAAGGAAACCCTGTTTCATTACAATTTAATCAATGCCGAGCTATTCTCACAACAGATAAGTCTGATCGAGGATCGTAGAATAGTCTTGGATATCAAAAACGCATTGGAGAATGCCCGTAATCTCTACAATCTTATCCGGTTGTACGGGCACTATGACATGTTGGAAAAAGTGGACTTCAAAAAATTGAACGAACTCTACAACGAATGCTCTAGGCATTTGGCATTGATCAATCTGAAAGAATCGGTTCAAAACGATGTGGACTCCACCAATCTGCTGAATGTGGCATTGGAGAATGTCGTGTTTATGTTCCGCAAAATTTCGGAAGCAGAAATGGTCATTGCCGACCAACTCAAGGATACACTTCGGAAAACCCGGGAAGCCCTGAACAGCAATTTCGACCAGACAGACCCCGAATTCATTTCATTGTACGAGGAGCTGAAACGCCTTTTCAACAAAAAGAACCTTGATGAGATTACGCAAGAGGAAATGAAGAACAACATCGGTTCGTTACAACAAATATTCGACACCGTGACCGAACTCAATCGTAAAAACAATTTGTTGAAAGCCAAATACGAGAACGACAAAAAGTACGCTCGAATCCACAAACGGATACTTGAAAATGGAACCATTTCCAAACAAGAAAGCGAGATTTGCGATACTTTGTTGGAGATCAAAAAACAAGCAGACGATAAAGTGCTGATTAACACCCAAATGCTCACGAACGATAGCTATTTTGACCAGATGATGATTAAAATGGTTATTGACAATTTCGGGAAAAGCAAGATTGAATTAAACCCGGAATCTGCCAAATACATCAATAACTGCCTGGTTAAAGAATATATGAACGAATTTCAAGACACAAACGCATGGTAACTCAAAGTTTCACGGCACAAACAAAAGCACTTATTGACAACTTAAAAGGAGTTTGCACTTCGTATGGGTTGGGAAACGATGGCAATGAATTTAAAATCATTACCCAGGTGTTTCTGTATAAGTTTATGAATGACAAGTTTGGCTATGAAGTAAAACAAATAGACGCAAAGCTTAAACAATCGGACAACTGGGAGCAAGTAATTGCCGGTTATACCAACAATCAATACGAGATGCTTTTGTTGCAAATGAACCCCGACAGCGCCAAACTGAAACGGGAACATTACCTTGCGTTCCTATACAACAAGCAAGACGGAGAAGAATTCGCCAAACTATTTGACGATACGCTTCGGGATATAGCCATTTTCAACAACGACATCTTCTCGGTAAAAACGGCTACCGGTGCCAAAATAACCTTGTTCGATGAATTGAGTAATTTCATCACCGACAGTTCCCAACGGGATAGTTTCTGCAAAGCCATTATAAACCAACTCATCAACTTCAGCTTCGAGAAAATCTTCAGCCAAAAGTTCGATTTTTTCTCCACCATTTTCGAATACCTCATCAAAGATTACAACAAAGACGGCGGCGGCAAATACGCCGAATACTATACCCCCCACGCCGTAGCCAAAATCATGGCCGCCATTTTGGTAGATGGCCCAGTGAGCAATGTAACTTGTTACGACCCTTCAGCAGGTTCGGGAACCTTGCTCATGAATCTGGCACACGCCATCGGTGAAGACCGCTGCACCATTTTCTCGCAGGATATCTCCCAGAAGTCGAGCAGCATGTTACGTCTCAATTTAATTTTGAACAACCTGGTCCATTCCATTCAAAACATCATCCAAGGCAATACCATTCTGGCACCCTATCACAAAACCGGCGAAAAACTCAAAAAGTTCGATTACATTGTTTCCAACCCACCCTTTAAACTCGATTTCAGCGATTATGCACCTGACCTCGACAGCAAACAAAACGCCGAACGTTTCTTTGCCGGAATACCCAATATTCCAAAAAAGGATAAGGATAAAATGTCCATTTATCTGCTCTTCATTCAGCATATTATGTATTCTTTATCCGCCACGGGTAAAGCTGCAGTAGTTGTACCAACCGGATTTATTACGGCTCAAAGTGGCATCGAAAAGAAAATACGGGAACGCTTGGTAGAACAGAAAATGCTCAGGGGCGTGGTTTCCATGCCCAGTAATATCTTTGCAACTACTGGAACCAATGTGTCTATTTTGTTTTTGGACAAAGCCAATACCAAGGGGGATATTGTGTTGATGGATGCGTCTAAATTGGGCACTACGGTAAAAGAGGGTAAAAACCAAAAGACATTGCTATCAGATGAAGAAGAGCAATTGATTATCAATACCTTTAACCAACACAAAGCGGTAGAGGATTTTACGGTAGTAGTATCGTACGAACAGATCAAAGAGAAAAACTATTCCTTTAGTGCAGGGCAATACTTTGAGGTGAAGATTGACTATACTGATATTAATGCCGAAGAGTTTGAGGCAAAGATGGATTGGTTTAAAAGCAATTTGAAGAATCTTTTTGCTGAGTCCAAAGAATTTGAAAGAGAAATTCAAAAACAATTGGGAGGACTGAAATATGAATAAACTAATGCTAAAAGATTGTTGTTCTTTTCAAGAAGGATATGTAAATCCAACCCAAACAATTAGAAGTTATTTTAATGGACCAATCAAATGGTTGAGAGCTTCTGATTTAAATGAATATTTGGTTTATAAAACCGAAAAAACATTATCAATAGAAGGCTTTAATAGTGCTGGTAAAAGTGCGTTCTTATTTAAAAAAAACACAATTGCAATAAGTAAGTCAGGAACCATAGGTAGTCTAGGCATTTTGAAAGAAGAAATGTGTGGAAATAGAGCAGTAATAAATATCAATGTGAATTCTGACATTTCGGATTTATACTATGTTTTCTATACTCTAAAATACAAAAAGAATGAAATAGTCAGTAAAGCTGGCGGAAGTATTCAAAAAAATCTGTATGTTTCAGCTTTAGAAACAATTACATTAAATCATAATGATTTACTAACCCAAAAAAAAATCGCATCTGTTCTCTCTTCCTTAGATTCTAAAATAGAACTCAACAACCGCATCAACGCCGAGTTGGAAGCCATGGCAAAAACATTATACAACTATTGGTTTGTCCAGTTCGATTTCCCCAATCCAGAAGGCAAACCCTATAAAAGTAGTGGTGGCAAAATGGTCTGGAATGAAGAGTTGAAAAGGGGAATTCCGGAGGGTTGGGAAAAAGGATCGTTGTCTGATTTAGGTGAAATCATTGGAGGAAGTACTCCTCCTCGTGAGATTTCAGAATACTTTACAAATAATAGTACAGCTTGGATTACTCCGAAAGATTTGTCTTTGAATCAGGGAAATAAATTCATTACTAAAGGTGAATTAGATGTAAGCGAAAAAGGTATCAAAGCCGCTTCTTTAAATATAATGCCCAAAGGGACTATTCTTTTGAGTTCTCGTGCACCTATTGGATATTTGGCGATTTCCAGAGAAAAAGTTACCACAAATCAAGGATTCAAATCATTTGCACCAAACAAAGGATATTCAAAAGAATATGTTTATTATTCAGTAAAGAATATGATTCCTACAATTGAGAATAATGCTGCTGGTTCTACATTTAAAGAAATATCAGGTTCAACTTTAAAATCGATATCAATCTGTTTGGCTGATAAAGCAATTGCAAATAAATACACCGAAACGGCATCATCCGTTTTTAATCGTCAAAATTTACTCGAACTTGAAAACCAACAACTCTCTTCCCTTCGTGATTGGTTATTACCTATGCTAATGAATGGACAGGTAAAAGTGAGTTCTGTACTAGAAGAAGAAGTGGGTGAGATAATGGTGGCTGTTCCGAGGGAGAGGCATGGGGAGAAAAAAACCGAATTTAAGTATCAATAATCAATTAAATAATATTACTTATGTTAGATTTTGAACAATTCACTAAAGCAGCAGCTGATGTGGAAAGGATAATCAGACTCGCTGGAAATCCTGATTTAAGAACAGAAATTGTTAGTTCAACATGTGAAATCACTGATGAAAGAGTGAGAAAAGATTATTATAGGTATATGAATTCATTATTCCTTAACATATTACTGAATAGACTTAATGAATTAGGTGTTGAAGTAGAACAAAGAGCCTTAATTGCAAGAAGTATACTTAAAGAATTAATAAATCCTTCATAATATGTTTGAATTTTATAGAGATTGTACTTTTATGAGCAGCAGTTCATGGATAACCCCATTAGCTCAAACTATTAGCGCTATTGCAGCTTCTTTTGCTTTTATTATTGCAGTTAAAAATCTTGGTGGCACTAAAAAGACTCAATCACTTCAAGCTCAAATGAATTTAATAACTTTGGAAAATGAAGTTAGAAAAAACTGTATACTTTACAAAGATGCAGCAAGCGAGTTAAGCATACCGCAAAAAGATATGAGGTTGATATTTGAGAAAAAAATTAATGCCTTTGAAATATATTTATCATCAGCCGATAAACTTGCGGCACTTATTAATGCGGAATATCTAAATAGTCAATTCCCAGAAAGAAATTGGGAATCCGAATACAGAGAGATATTTGTCAAAGTAGTTGATTACCATAAAGGTGAAGATACTATTATCCCTGGGAAAAATGAAATGATTAGGAATATTGTTTTATTACTTGACAAATGGTCGAAAGAAGAAATAAATAAATAAAAATATGACTCTTAAAGAAGTACTTAAAAAATTAAATATTGATGTTACTACTAGCAAATCTCCACTTGCAAATCAATTAAAATGTGATCTCACATATCAGAATTATCATATTGATTTTGATAAAAATCTTAGTGAAGTAACAGATGATGATTTGTACCAAATTGGAAGAAGTATAGTACTTTCAGAAAACAAAAAAAGAGCATTTGGTTATAAAGAACTTGTGCAAAAAATGAGATCTGATATTAATACCATTTTAGAGATCTAATTTATCTTTGAAAATTTCAATTATCTCATTTATATGAAACAAAGAAAGCAAAATCCATTTGATGTTCTGGTAGAAAACCTAATAAATGAGTTTTCTAAGATAAAGAATTTTAATCTGTTATCGGAAGATGATAGAGGAAAGCAAATGTTCAATTTTGTTACTTACCGAATGACCGAAATTGCTTCCATGAAGTCACTTTATGCTAATACTTTTTTACCAGCTATAAATCGAGATATTGTAGCAAGTATAAACCAGATAAAAGCATCAAGATTTAAAGCTCACTTTACTATAGACAGAGATCAAGTTAAGGAACTTTATTATGATACAATTCGATTGGGTTACGTGCAATTGTTTCATAGGCTTGAAAATTTCTATAAGGAGCTTCTTAGATTGTCTAATTTACTTTTTTCAAATGAAAGTAAAATAACTATTGAAGAATTTTATAAACTCGTATACAAAGTTGACATTGCCAAAAATTGGAAAAAGAATTTTTTGTGTGAGAAAGTAAATTGGGTTTGCAATCGGGTAAAACACGCTGACGGATTTCCTGATTATTATCCTTTAGATGTTTCTGAAATCTCACATCCGAGAAATCTAAGATTGCGAATTGAGAAAGAAGAATTTATTCAGGATATTGCATTTATTGAAAAGTTTTGTATTACCTCGATGCAAATAGTCTTTGCCTTAGGTTCATTTCGAATGTTTTTAAATGAGTCAATTATAGATACTGAATCACTGGATGAAGACCTAAAAATGAAATACGACGAATTCGAAGAGAAGATACAGTCATTATTAGATTTTTATAGAAACTAATTATTTTTGATTTAATCTACTCAAGAAACGAATAAAATATGATAGGCGATATAAAACATATAATTGTATTTGAAAGTCTTACTGAGGAAGATGGTCACATTTTTACAGGTGAAGCATTATACAATGATATAATCAAGAGAAGAATTGATTTACTAGAAAAAGATTTCACTCACAATTTCCATAAACTGACATCAAAGGAAGAATTCACCGAAATAATTAAATACTATCAGGTGAATTCTACTTACATGAATAATGGAATTGTTTTCCATTTTGAAATGCATGGAGATGAAGCTTTTAATGGATTGGTTCTATCTAATGGAGAATTAATCACTTGGGAAGAAATTGTTGAATTATTACGTCCTATCAATATCACAACATCTAATAAACTATTCATTACTATGGGTACATGCAATGGAAGACATTTATACAAAGGTGTTGATCCCTATAAAAAGTCACCGTATTCAGGATATATTTCGGCAAGCAATACCGTAAAAGCTGAAGAAATTTATGAAAAATTCGGTAACTTATTTGAAGAATTAATTGAAAATGGCAATATTGTAGCAGCATATCTTGAAATGGAAAAAACCGGATCAAACTTTTATTACAAAGACTCTGAAAGAACCTTTAAAGATGCTTTTTCTACAACAATAAAAGATTTATCAGAAAACCCCAACTTTAAAGCTGAAATTATCAATGGTGCAAGAGAAGAAACGATGAAAGCAACTGGAGCAGACATTTCTGAATATGAAGCAGAAATTATTTTTATGTCTGCACTTGATGATATTTATAACAAACAAAAAAAGACATTTGACTTCACTGATTTTAAATAGTACTTGAAATAATGTTTAACGATATGATTTAAAATAATGGAATGTTTGTAACTCAGCCTAAAATATTTATTAGTAGCACAATACTTGATCTACCCAATGAAAGAAAAGCTGCTTTAAAAGCTATTGAGAAAGTAGGTGGACTACCTGTTATGTCTGAGTTTTCTATGGAAGCAGAAAACAAGGATTCTTTAACAGCGTGTCTAGATAGAGTTATTAACTCTGACATATATGTACTAATTCTTGGAAGTAGATATGGCTGGCAGCCAAACAATGAAGAGTCAATTACTGAGCTTGAATACAATACCGCTTTAAGTAAAAAGATTCCAATTTATGTATTCAATACGCTTTATGAGAAAGAACAACTTCAAGCAAATTTTGAAACTGAAGTAAAATCAAGATTCTTTATTAAAACAGTCAATGATGCTTTTGAGTTGCAAGATGAACTTGAAAAATCTCTCAAAATAGAAATTGAAAAGAAGCAAAATGAATACTTTAATCAAACAGAACTAGTATATTCTAATTTAGTAAAAATATCATTTCCAGAGCATGTTTATAGAGCTGAATTAAATATTGATAAAGCTGATATACGTCAACAAATGAACGATTTAGGATATCAACTACCTAAAAGAGCCTCTCTGTTTGAATATGTAGTTGCGTCCCTAAAATGCAATGAAATACGATTCCCAAGTGATTGGGTATTGTTTGGAAATTCTATTCTGTCTTTTCATGATTTACAAGATCCTACATTGCCTTTATCTGTAATTATTGACTCAGGAACAGCAGAATGTTTTTTGTGTGAAGATATTTATAACGCTTCACTAGAAGGGATGTCTGCTTTTAAATATTTATTAAAAAAATGCGTTGAAACTAAACTTCACAAATTAAAAATAAAATGGTTTAAAGATGAAGGTATGTTTGCATTTATTCCAAATGCAAAAGATGAAAAAGACAGATGGATGTCAAGGTCAATCAGCTGGTCAAAAACGAATAAAAAAGCTACGAGAAAAGTTGTCGATATAAAATTCAACTTAAAAAACAAAGAAGAGATATTTAATATGCGGTGCCTTGCTTTTAGAACTCGATTCGAGCTTTTTGATGACACGTGGTATATAGCGATTAAACCTGAGTGGCTATTTCTATGGCAAGATTTGAGAGTATGTAATATGGCATTTAAAAACATTCAGTGGCTCAAGAAGACTGAAAGAAATATGCATGTTTTTAATCATTTCAACTTCATTTTAAGGTTTTTACAACCAAATGATACTGAAAGTCTATTTAGCGACCAACAAGATTATAAGTTCCTGAAATTGGGATCAATTGAGAAATTTGATTTTGCTCCTATCGTAGTTGATAATGTTTGGGTTAATTTGGAAGCATTGGAAGGACGAAAGAAGTTGACAGATACAACCGGAAATGTAGATTTATTTGGATTATGAAAGCTGACTATTTAGAAGAACCATTATTGTTATTTGGTACGGGCAAAAATAT
>Ga0209125_1000506_pt1 | contig 49329 bp, 44 predicted proteins | sample BarGraIncub1131A_FD_184503 | JGI IMG/M metagenome (GOLD analysis project Ga0209125, IMG submission 184503) | Arctic peat soil microbial communities from Barrow, Alaska - Barrow Graham LP Incubations 11-31A (SPAdes) (version 2) | ecosystem: Environmental > Terrestrial > Soil > Wetlands > Peat... | reverse complement strand
GAAAACAAATTTTCTACAGAATATATACATTTAATCGTAAAATATATACATTGTTGATATGTTTTTAGAGTGGGGGGGACTTTACATGTTATTAAAGGGTGCACAGGTATTTATAGAATGTCTTAGGGAACAAAATGTAGATGTTATTTTTGGTTATCCAGGAGGAGCAGTTCTGCCAATATATGATGCTTTATATGGAGTAGAAGATATAACCCATATATTGACTGCTCATGAGCAGGGAGCCACCCACGCTGCGGATGGATATTCAAGAGTTAGTGATAAGGTTGGAGTTGTTCTAGTAACTTCAGGCCCGGGAGCAACTAATACAGTTACAGGCATCGCTACAGCCTATGCAGATTCAGTCCCAATGGTAGTCTTTACGGGTCAGGTGCCCACTGAACTAATTGGTAAGGATTCTTTCCAAGAGGTAGACATAATAAAAATTACTGATGCCATAACCAAGAAAAATTATTTGGTTTTGGATGTTAAGGAACTAGCAGGCACCATTAGGAAAGCTTTCAAGCTTGCAAAGTTTGGTAGACCTGGGCCAGTTTTAATTGATATACCAAAGGATATTCAAAATGCATTAGTTGAATATGAATATATGGATATATTAGAGGAAGAAACAGTCAATGATGAATTGTCTATAGCTGAAGCTTATTCAAGCGATATCGATACAGTTATTAAGGCTATTAATTCCTCGAAAAAGCCTGTTATTTATGCAGGTGGAGGTATAATAATATCTGGAGCAGAGCAGGAACTTAAAGCCTTTTCAGAAAAAATAAAGGCACCTGTTACCTGTTCCTTGATGGGCATAGGGGCATTTCCAGGAGATGATCCTTACTATATGGGGATGGTAGGTATGCACGGATCAAAATGTTCGAATCTTGCTGTATCCAGATGCGATTTGCTTATAGCAATTGGAGCAAGATTTAGTGACAGGGTTGTAAGTGAAGTAAAAAGCTTTGCTGGTAATGCACATATTCTGCATATAGATATTGATTTTAAAGAATTAGGGAAGAATGTTCAATTAGAGTATTCTTTATGTGGTGATTGTAAAAATGTCCTTAAATATCTTATTGAAAACGTAGAGGAAAAAAAGGAAGGTAGCTGGAACAAAGAAATAACAGAAAATAAAATCCAACATCCTTTAAGAACCAGTAGCTTAGGTGAATTAGGACCAGCTGTACTACTAGGAAAGCTAAATGAGATTTTCAAGGATGAATGTATTATTACAACAGAGGTTGGGCAGAATCAAATTTGGACGGCTCAATATTATAAGTTTACAAAAATAAGAACATTTATATCTTCTGGAGGGTTAGGGACAATGGGCTATGGCTTAGGCGCTGCAATTGGTGCCTCCTTTGCAAATCCTAAGCTCAGGGTTATAAATATAGCTGGAGATGGAAGTTTTAAGATGAACTCCACTGAGCTTGCAACTATAGCTAAATATAAGCTTCCAATAATACAATTAGTTTTAAATAATCATGTTTTAGGTATGGTAAGACAGTGGCAAAATTTGTTTTATCAAGGTAGGTATTCTCAAACTACCTTAGGTCCAGATGTGGATTTTATGAAGTTAGCGCAGGCTTATGGGATTAAGGCCCTTAAGATAACAAAAAACGAGGAAATAGAAGATGTTCTTATGGAAGCGAAAGCTTATAACGGACCAGTAGTTATCGAATGCGAGATACATCCGGATGAAAAGATATATCCTATCGTACCACCGGGAGCACCAATTACAGAGGCAATAGAGTAAATTCTATTACCCTAAACCAATATAATAGGAAGCAATTAGCATTGCTTCCTATTATATTGGTTACGTTGACAAAATTCGATAAATAGCATAAAATTTGTTTGTAAATGAATATTTATTAATTTAGGAGGTACGAGATTTTGAACAATAAAATTACTTTAGATTTATCAAGGACTAGTTCTTTTGTTAAGGACTATGAGATTGAATATTTAGGCAATATGATTAAAGAATCCCACAAAATGCTTCATGAAAAAACTGGTGCAGGAAATGAATATTTAGGCTGGGTAGATCTTCCGGTAGATTATGATAAAGAGGAATTCGCAAGGATTAAAAAGTCAGCAGAGAAAATTAGGCTTGATTCGGACGTACTTATAGTTATAGGGATAGGAGGCTCGTATCTAGGAGCCAGGGCAGCTATAGAGATGCTATCTCATAATTTTTACAATTATTTAAGTAAGGATGTTAGGAAAAGTCCTGCAATATATTATGTAGGAAATAATATAAGTTCAACCTATATAAGCGATTTATTAGAACTTATAGAAGGAAGGGATGTTTCAGTAAATGTTATATCAAAATCTGGAACAACTACAGAACCAGCTATAGCTTTTAGAATTTTCAAAACCTATCTTGAAAATAAATATGGAGCAGAGGAAGCAAAAGGAAGAATTTTTGCAACCACAGATAAATCAAAGGGTGCGCTTAAAGACCTTAGTAATAGTGAGGGCTATGAGACCTTTGTGATTCCAGATGATGTTGGTGGTAGATATTCTGCACTTACGCCTGTAGGACTCCTTCCTATTGCAGTCAGTGGCATAGATATTGATGAGATTATGAAAGGCGCAGCTGAGGCTAGAGTGGACTACAGTAGTGATAATATAGAGAAGAACGATTGCTACAAATATGCAGCCATGAGAAATATTCTATATAGAAAGGGAAAGACTACAGAATTAATAGTAAATTATGAACCCTGTCTTCATTTCTTTGGGGAATGGTGGAAACAGCTTTTTGGAGAAAGTGAAGGTAAGGATAATAAAGGCATATTCCCAGCAGCTGTAGACTTTTCCACAGATTTACATTCTATGGGCCAGTATATACAAGAAGGAGTTAGAAATATTTTTGAAACTGTTTTAAATGTTGAAAAACCCCAAAAGACTGTAGTTATTGAAAACAGCAAGGAAAATGTTGATGGACTTAACTTCTTAGCAGGAGAGACAATGGATTTTGTAAATAAAAAGGCTTTATTGGGGACTGTTTTAGCTCATAATGATGGAGGAGTTCCTAACATTATAATAAACATACCAGAATTGACGGCTTATAATTTAGGTTACCTTATTTACTTCTTTGAAAAAGCCTGTGCTATAAGTGGCTATGTTTTAGGAGTAAATCCCTTTAATCAACCTGGAGTTGAAGCTTACAAGAAAAATATGTTTGCCCTCCTTGGAAAGCCAGGCTATGAGGATATAAAAGCAGAATTGGAAAAAAGATTGGAATCAAAATGAGAATTTTAGTTGATGGAGATGCTTGTCCAGGCAAGAATTTCATTGAAGAAGCTGCAAAAAAGTATGAGTTAGAGATGATCATATATTGTGATATGAATCATGTAATAACGAGTGCTTACAGCAAGGTATGTTATGTTGAAAGCGGCTTTCAAAATGTGGATATGGTAATAGCCAATGAAACAAAACCAGGGGATTTAGTTGTAACTCAGGATTTTGGAGTAGCAGCTATGGTCTTAGGTAAAAAAGCCTATGCAGTAAACCCAAAGGGACTTATTTATACAGAAGGTAATATAGATGGGTTGCTACTAGAAAGGCACATATCCCAAAAGCTTAGAAAAGCTGGGAAGAAAACTACCAATGCTAAAAAAAGAACCACACAGGATGATGAAAGATTATATTCCAGTTTGATAAAGATAATAACGGAAGCAAATTAGAATTCAGGCTTATCTCGCGAAATAAATTCTACTAGTCTTCCTTATCTACCGATACAAAGAATAATTCATTCAGGGACACACCTGCAGGAATCGAGAGTATTGAAACAATCGCAAATTTCAGTATAGCGAAAAAGCCTTCTCTACTCGATATAGAAGCTGCAGGTATGTCCATGTTCAGATTAGATCGTTAATATTGACATACCTCTTCAGCTTATCCCGCGATTCAATATTCCTCTCCTACTTATACAGCACATAAGCTCCGATATTATCTAACACCAAACAACCTTCTATTTCCTCTAAAATCTTAACACCACTTTCTATAGGGTTTGTAACTAGCTTCCAACTGCCCGCTGGTAGCTTAAGAGTTCCTTTATTTAAACTGTTATAATATATAACTAAAATGCTTTCCCATATATCTTTGTTAGCATGGTCTTTTAATAGAAACATAAAGGTGCCCTCAGGGAGATTGTCAAAAATAAATAAATTATTTCTGATATCTATAGGATTATTCATCTTAAAAGCACTATGATTTTTTCTAAGCTCTATCAGGCCTTTATAATAAGTAAATACATCAATAAATTCAGTTTTTCTTGACCAATCCATCTGATTTATATAATCTGAGGATTTGTAACTGTTTGATATACCCTCCTTACTTCTGCAAAACTCTTCTCCTCCATGAAGGAAGGGTATACCTTGGCTAGTGAGTATTATTGCATTTGAAAGCTTAACCATATTTTTTCTTTCCTCAATTGAGGAGTAAATATTTGAGATGGAAAATTTATCCCAAAGAGTATTGTTATCATGAGCTGAGGCATAATTTATTGATTGTTCCGGTAACTCATATATACCCTTTACGAAATCATTGTAATAAATATTGCCAGTTACTGCTCGCCTTAGCTCCCAAATAGCTTCCTTTCTTCCATTTGCAAAACCCTTATCATATATGTTAAATATGCTACCCTTTATATTGTCTCGAATGTGATCATTAAAAAAACCAATGTGGGGAAGTTTAAAGGAATTATATTGGGTTGACCTATCTTCATCCGCTATCTTACTTGGAATATTCCAGCCCTCCCCGTATAGCATGATATTTTTATCCAAGGATGCTCTTATTAAATTCATAGTGGTTATATCAAGTAATCCCATTAAATCAAATCTAAAACCATCCACATGATATTCCTCAGCTATATATAATACAGAATCTATAATTAATTTTCTTACCATCAAATGTTCTGAGGCTAGGTCGTTTTCACAGCCGCTCCCTTTATAGGGTTTTCCAAATTCATCTAATCTATAATAATACCCAGGAAACATCATATCTAAATTGTTATTTACCTCATTGGCGGTATGATTGTACACAACATCAAGATTTATGCTTATATTATTTTTGTGAAGGGTATATATTAGCTCTTTTAATTCTTTTATCCTAAAAAATGGGTTATAGGGGCTAACAGAGTAACTTCCTTCTGGTATATTAAAATTTACAGGGTTATAGCCCCAATTATATTTTTTTTTAGGATTTCTTTCATCTACGGTTTCCTTACTAAAATCCATTATAGGCATTAGTTGAAGATGGGTTATGCCCAGATCTATAATATGATCTAAGCCGGTTTCTAATCCCTTAGAATTTTTGGTGTTTTCTTCTGTAAGCCCTAAAAATAACCCCTTATTTTTAACGCCACTATTTATATCCATTGTCATGTCCCGTATACTTGCTTCATATATAATTGCATCCGTATAGGAGGTTAGTGTAGGGCTTATATCGTTTGCCCAGTCCTTAGGGGAAGCCTTCCCTAGATCAATTATTGCTCCCCGATCTCCATTGATTCCACAAGCTATAGCATAGGGGTCTATAACCTCATTAGCTTCTCCATATACATTTACAAGGTAGTTATAAAAGTAACCTTCTAAATTTTCCTCAATAGTTATATGCCAAATACCATTAGCTTCCTTAAGCTCATAGGTTAAAGGTGTTTCTTTATAAACTATATCCCCACTTTTATAAAGCAAAAGCATTACAGAACTTGCTGCGGGAGTCCATAGCTTAAAGCTAGTTTCATTATCAGTAAGATTAATTCCTAGATTTCCACTATAATAAAATATTTGGTTGAAACTATTTGTAATATAAAGACTACTATAATTTACATTGTAGGTTTCATTATTAATACATATATAAGTTTTGTCTTTAACACTTATATTTTCCTTCAATACAATATGAAAAGAATCCTCATAAGGTATGGTTTCAAATATGTTTATTTTCAAAGCTCCATTTAGAACATATATATTTGAAGGATCAAAAAGCTTTCTATCATTTACTTTGATTTTTATTTCATTCATTGCTATAAAAGTAGCAGATACTAATTTCATTTGTTACCTCCATCAATCATTATTAAATTTATATTAAAGTAGAATATAAAAAATAACAAGTTAATTAAATTTCCGATATAATTGTAATATTATGTAAATAAAAAAACCTGTTACAATATATGTCATTATAGTATAATATACTTTGTGGTCAATAGGGAGGAAGATGTGTACTATGAATGAAATTCAATTGATATTTTCTTTAGATAGCCCTCAAGAAAAAAATGCTGAGGTATTGATTTCAGCTTTTGTTCAAGAGGAGGTAGAACTTGAATATAAATTTATTATAGGCTTTAAGGGAACATGGCAAACCTTTAAGGAATTTTCTCTTGAAAAGGATTTTATATGGCAGCCTTTAGAAGATGGTCATTATATAATTATGGTACAAGTTTCAGAGAAAAATAGCTTAAAGCCCTTTGATTACGTTTCTAAAAGCGATTATATTATAGGAAAGATTGAAACTAAGATTATTAGCAAGGTATATATAGATAAAGATAAGATTACAGTGGGAGATAAAATAACCGCCTCCGTGGAAACCTTTAGAGTCCCTGTTATGTATAGATATTGGATAAAGGAAAATGATAATTGGCAATTAGTTAAAGACTACTCTGCAGATAATTCCTTAGTTTGGAGTATTAAAAAGGAAGGTACAGAGGAACTACTAGTAGAATGTAAGGATATTCAATCTAAAAATAGCTTTGATGATTTCGAGAAGGTTCAGCTTAATGTTTTACCCTTTAATAAGCCTCAAATCACAGAGTATAATTGCCTTACTAAAGATCTTATAGTAGGTGAAGAATTTACATTTCAAGTAGAAGCAAAGCATGATGATAATAGGATGATCCTGTATAAATTTGTTAAAATAAAACCTGATGGGACAGTAGAATGTATCCAGGATTTTTCAAATAAAAGAATTGTAAGCTATGTGGAGGAGGTTATAGGAAGCTATAAGCTCTTATGCCTAGCAAAGGATTTATATTCGCAAAACACCTTTGATGATAGGGCAGTTATGAAGTTTGAGGTAGAAGCCTATAATAAGGTTGAGATACAAAGCTTTACAACGGATTTAAGCTCACCACAGGTTGAAGAAACAAAGGTAGAGCTTAAAGCAATAGTTTCTGGAGGAAAGAATTTATTATATAGATTCATAATCGATGGAAACAATGGAGAGGATTCTGGATATATAAGAGATAATTTTTATATTTGGAATACTAAAATGCCTGGAGATTATAAAATTGATCTGTGGGTTAAGGATTTGAGCTTTCAGGGCCCCTTTGAAGTAAGGAAGGATTTAAGCTTTAGGGTTGAAGAAGGTAACAGCAGCAAAATAGTAATTAATGATGTTATCTTAGATAAGAATAGCCCAGTCCTTACTAATGAAAGTATAAATATAAAGATTTTGGCTGAAGGTAGCCTAAACCTTAGATACTCCTTTATAGTATCAAGAGAAGGCCTGGTAGTTGAAAGGGTTGAATATGGAAGCTGCAATTGGGTGGATTTTAGCCCTACAAAACCGGGTAGCTATGAAATTGAAATATTAGTAAAAGATAAATATTCAAATAGAGAGTATGATAGCCATATTCTAACTTATGTAGATGCTTTAGATTATTTTCCTGCAGTAATAGATTATATCTTGATGCCTACTTCTGGAAAGTTTATGGTAGGGGATAAAATATTTACAGAGGTAGTATTAAGAAATACTAGTTCCAACTTGATAAAGTATATACTTAAAATTGATGGTCACAAGGTTGAAGAAACAGGCTTTGACGCTAGTAGTAAATATATATTTACTCCAAGATATCCTGGGAAATATACTATAGAAATTTATGCTAAAAATGGGAATAGTATGGACGAGTTTGATTCCAGAAGGGAAGTAAGTTTTTTAATAGAGGATGCACTTCCTATAACTGACACTAAAATAAGCAGCGACAAAACCACTTTTAAATGTAACGAAGGAGCAAACTTTACTGTAACTAATAGGGGTGGCAAAGTTGTAAGATATGAATTTTATCTAATGGAAAAGGACGAATGGAATTTAGTACAAAAATATAGTAGAAAAAATTATTATAGTTTTGTAGCTTTTTCTAAGGGCTTATCCAGACTGTTAGTTCTATGTAAAAGTGAATCAAAAAAGTGTGCTTATGAGGATTATGACATAATGACCTTTATGGTGGAATAATCTTAAGATATTTTTATGCTTGCATTTATATTTTAAAAGTAGGATAATATTTTTAATAATATGCTTTTAATGGAGGCCTTTTATGAAAATTGATAGCTTACAAAGTTTACTGCAAAGTCAGCTTATATTCCAATTAATTAATAATCAAAATCAAAATAAAAATAATGGATTTTCTGATTTGTTAGAAAAATTATTGGCTTCTATGGTTGAAGATGGATCCAACAATGGAACCAATTCCGCTAGCAATCTATATCAAAACCAAGTTAATACAAAGGAACCTGATACTTTAGCAAATGGAGAAACTAGTAGCATTGATGCTGCTGTTTCAAAAGCTTCAGCTAAGTATGGAGTTGATAAGAAACTTATTGAGTCAGTTATAAACCAGGAATCCTCCTTTAATGCTAAAGCAATATCTTCAGCAGGGGCAATGGGCCTAATGCAACTAATGCCAGGTACAGCAAAGGAGCTGGGAGTTAAAGATGCCTTTAATGCAGCGGAAAATATTGATGGAGGCACAAAATATCTTAAAAGCCTATTAGATATGTATGGAAATTCGAAGGAATTAGCTTTGGCTGCTTACAATGCTGGCCCTAATGCACTAAAGCGAAATGGTGTTGATGATAAATCAGAAATAAATAGACTTTCCACTGAAACAAGAAATTATGTAAGCATGGTAACAAAGTATTATAATAATAAATGACACACCCTAAGGGTGTGTCATAATTCTTAAGCTTGAGGTGAAAGTTGGAGAGACTAGATAAAATATTAAGCAATTCTGGATATGGTTCAAGAAAAGAGACTAAAGCTCTTATCAAAAAGGGCTTAATTAAGGTAGATGGCATAATAGCCAAAGATAGTGGGTTAATAGTAGATATAGATAATTCTAATATAGAAATTGGAGATACTGCACTAGAATATAAAAAATATATATATTTGATGATGAATAAACCAGAAGGAGTGGTATCCGCAACCTTTGATAATTATGATAAAACAGTAATAGATCTCTTAGAGGAAAAACATCAGGCTTTTAAACCTTTCCCTGTAGGTAGATTAGATAAGGATACTATAGGTTTACTAATACTAACAAATGATGGAGAGCTTAATCATAGGGTTACTTCTCCTAAATGGCATGTGGATAAAATTTATCAGGCTGTTATCGATAATGAGGTAACCGCCAGTGACGTTGAAGCCTTTAAAGAAGGGATAGTAATTGAAGATGAGTGTAAGACCTATAAATGTATGGCAGCAGAGCTTCAGATTATAACCACTTCAAAGGATTGCTCAAAGGTACTTGTAAAAGTACAAGAAGGAAAATTTCATCAGGTTAAAAAGATGTTCTTAGCACTTGGTAAGAAGGTTATATTTTTAGAGAGAATTTCCTTTGGAAATCTAGAATTAGATAGAAATTTGGAACTTGGGCAATATAGAGAATTATCAAAAGAAGAAGTTTACAACCTAAAAGCTATCTAATTATTACAAAATTGAAGGGTATAAATTCATAAAATCAAAAGTGTACAACTTATTTTGCAAAAATACTTGCAAAAAATAGCTTTTTGAAATATAATAAGACTGTAAGATAAATAAAAAGAAAGAATAGCCCCCTTTTTATTTATGACAACAGCCCATCCCCAAGGGCTGTTTTTATTTTTATTTTTTATGGATTTAATTTTATATTAATGTTAGAATTATTTTTGTTAACATTAATAATTATATAGAGGTGCAGGTATGTCAGAATATTTTTCAAAGCTTCAGTCAAAAGAAATGGATTATTTATCAGAGGCCATGCTGACTCTTAAAACAAAGGAAGATTGTTATAGATTTTTTGAGGATATTGCAACAATATCAGAAATAAAAGCTTTTGAGCAAAGACTAAAGGTGGCAAGTATGTTAAAGAGTAAAAGAACTTATGTAGATATAGCAACGGCAACTGGAGCCAGTACTGCAACCATTAGTAGAGTAAATAGATGTCTAACTTATGGTAGTGATGGATATAAATTAGTTTTAGATAGAATAGAAAACAAATAGTTAAACAAGCTATATAATTGATTGTTTAAGAGCTAGAGCGTGACAAGGTTACGCTTTTTTCTTTAATAATATAAAAAGCAATAATTGGTCAAGCTTAAATAAATATAATTATAAGATTTGGACGAAAAGGGGTATTTCAATATGTATGATAATCTTAATAATGAGCAGAAGGAAGCCGTCCTCACAACACAGGGACCTGTGCTTATATTAGCCGGAGCAGGCAGCGGTAAAACTACAGCAATTGTAAATAGGATAGCTCATCTGATAAAGAATTTAGGAGTATATCCATCTCAAATACTTGCTATCACCTTTACTAATAAGGCATCTCAGGAGATGAAGAATCGAGTAAAAAATCTAATAGGGGAAGATGCCATAAATATGTGGGTTACTACTTTCCATGCCTCTTGCGTAAGGATACTGCGTAGAGAGATAGACAAGCTTGGGTATACTAAAAACTTTATTATATATGATACTTATGATCAAAAAACCTTAATAAAAGACTGTATAAAGGAATTAGGAATTAATGATAAGGAAATTACAGATAAGGAAATAAAAAATAAAATAGGTGAAGCTAAAGATAATCTTATATCACCTGATGAATTTAAAAATATTAACCAGGGTAATTACAGAAATAATAAGATTGCTGATGCTTATTTGTTATATCAAAAAAAGCTAAAGCTTAATAATGCTGTGGATTTTGATGATATTATATGTAAAACCGTAGAGCTTTTTATTAAAAATCCTGAGGTATTAAGTTTTTATCAAAGAAAATTTAAATACGTAATGGTGGACGAGTATCAAGACACAAATAAAGCTCAATATGAACTAGTTTATCTTTTAGCTAAAGAACATAAAAACATTTGCGTAGTTGGAGACGACGATCAATGCATATATGAGTGGCGAGGGGCAAACATAAGAAATATATTAGATTTTGAAAAAGATTATCCTGGTACAAAAATCATTAAGCTTGAGCAAAATTATAGGTCTAAGAGTAATATATTAAATGCAGCAAATGGAATGATTGTAAAAAACCATAACAGAAAGGATAAGACCTTAAGGACAGAAAAGGAAGCTGGAGATAAAATAAAAATATATAAAGCTTATTCGGATATAAATGAAGGCAGCTTTATAGCAGGACAGATAAAAAAACTTATTGATCAAGACGGGAAGAACTTAAAGGATTTTGCCATACTTTATAGAACCAATGCTCAATCCCGTATATTTGAGGATAGCTTCAATAGAATAGGCATACCTTATAGAATTCTTGGTGGCTTGAAATTTTATGACAGAAAAGAAATAAAGGACATTTTATCCTATGTAAAGTTTTTATATAATAGCTCAGATGATGTGAGTCTTAGAAGAATTATAAATGTACCTAAAAGAAGCATAGGAGATACCACAGTTGCAAAACTTCAAGAATTTGCAAGTAATCTTGATATACCTTTATTTGAAGCAATAGATTTTATAAACCAAGATGAAAAATTTTCGTCTAGAAATACTACAGCTCTAAATAAATTTTATCAAATGATCCTAAACCTTAAATCAAAGACTGAGCTAAGTGTACCTGAGCTTATTACCGAAATACTTAAAGATACAGGGTATTTAGAGGAACTTAAAAAGTCTCCTGACGTAGAGGATAGAAGCAGAATTGAAAATCTTGAAGAGCTTGTTTCGGCAGCGGCCCAGTTTGATGAAAGTAGCGAGGATAAATCCTTAGAAGCATTTTTAGAAAAGGTAACACTTGTTTCAGATATTGATAATTATGATGAAACTGCGGATACTGTAGTGCTTATGACAGTTCATAGTGCAAAGGGCTTAGAGTTTCCAGTGGTATTCATGGTAGGTATGGAAAATGGCTTATTTCCTGGCACCTCCTCCTTTGATAATATTGAGGAAATGGAGGAATCTAGAAGGTTATGCTATGTTGGTATAACTAGAGCCAAAGAATTATTATATATGAGTCATGCCACAACCAGAACTGTTTTTGGAAGAACCTCTTCCTACGCTATTTCAGATTTTATTGAAGAAATACCAAAGGACTTAAAAATCTATATTGGGGAAGAAACTCCCGTATACCATAAGATGGTAAAGGAAGATAGTGTACATAGTTTGAGAAGTCTTTATAAAACTGATTTGAAGGACAAGGTAGAAACTGTAATAAAGCATAAGGATGATGGAAAAGCTATACCAGGGCAAAAGGTAAAGCATATAAAGTTTGGAGTGGGTACTATTATAAAAGCTGATAGTGACGGAAATTGCGTAAAGTTAACAATAGCCTTTGACAATATGGGAATAAAAACTTTGATGCTAGATATTGCACCCTTAGAATTTATTTAATTGGAGGTTTGTTTTTGGAAAATGAAAAGCTTTTTGAACTGATGGAAGAAAAAATCAAGGAATTAAATAAATATTCCTATGATTATTATGTTCTGGACAATCCTACTGCTTCAGATAAGGACTATGATGAAAAGTATGATGAGCTTCAAAGCCTAGAGAAGAAAGTAGGGGTTATATTACCCTACTCACCAACAGTTAGGATTGGAGATCAGGTTCTTCCTGAATTTCAAAAGTATACTCATAGAGCTAGGCTATGGAGTCTTGATAAAGCTCAAAGCCTTAATGAACTTAAAGATTGGCTTAATAGAAGCCAAAGACTATTGGAGGAGTATAATTCAAGTCATAAGGATAAGCTCCCAATTTTGAAATTTATTATTACAAAGAAATTTGATGGTCTTACTATAAATTGCACCTATAACCAGGAGGGCTTATTAATAAAAGCAGCAACTAGAGGAACTGGGTATATAGGAGAAGACGTAACAGCTCAAAGCAAAACAATATTATCTATTCCCCTTAAAATAGATAATAGTTTTCTAATTGAGGTTCATGGTGAAGCAATAATGACTCAGGCAGCGTTTGATAGCTATAACAAAACCTCCAAGGTACCTCTTAAGAACCTACGAAATGGTGCTGCAGGTGCTCTTCGAAATCTTAATATAAAAGAGACCGCCAAAAGGAAGCTTTCTGCATTTTTTTATGATATAGCCTATAATGAAGGCATCCCTTTTAAAAACTACATTGAGATGCTTGATTTTCTTAAAGTTAAAGGATTACCTGTAGATGGATATATCAAGGAATGCTATAATCTTCAGGATATAGAAAAGGAAATAAATTATGTTGAAGGTATAAGGGATAAGCTAGGCTACGACATAGATGGAGTTGTTATAGCTATAGATGACATAAGGACCAGAGAGGTTTTTAGTAATACTATAAAGTTTCCGAAATGGGCTATAGCCTTTAAATTTGAAGCTGTGGAAGCTACCACAGTTTTATTAGATGTGGAGTGGAATGTGGGGCGCAGCGGAAGAGTTTCGCCTTCTGCTATCCTTGAGGGGGTAGAGCTTGCAGGAGCAACGGTTAAAAGAGCTACCTTAAATAATATAGATGACATTAAAAGAAAAAAAATAAGAATAGGATCAAAGGTATTTATAAGACGATCAAATGATGTTATCCCTGAAATAATGGGGGTTGCAACTACTCAAGAGGAAATAGATGATACTAAAGAAATTATCCCACCTGAGGTTTGTCCTTATTGTGGTAGTAAATTAGTTTTAGATGGAGTACATATATTCTGCGAAAATACTTTAACCTGTAAGCCCCAGCTGGTAAAATCTATCGTTCATTTCGGCTCAAGAGAAGCCATGAATATTGAAGGCTTTAGTGAAAAAACTGCAGAACAGCTTTTTGAAGATTTAGATATTAAATCAATCACTGAGCTATATAAGCTTAACTTAGATGTGCTTCTGAAATTGGATCGCTTTGCTTTGAAAAAGGCTCAAAATTTGCTAGATTCTATAGAAAAAAGCAAAAAATGTAGTTTGCCTTCTTTTATATATTCGCTTGGCATACCTAATGTAGGAAAGAAAACAGCTCAGGATTTAGTAAAGCATTTTAAAAGTTTAAATAATATTGAAAAGGCTACAGTAGAAGGGCTTCTTATAGTTCCAGATATTGGGGATATTGTTGCAAATTGTGTTGTAGATTTTTTCAAAAGTGATAAAATTAAAAGTAGCATTGAAGAACTTTTATTAGTAGGCATAGACCCCATATACATAGAAGAAGAAATAAAAGATAGCATTTTCAAAGATAAAACGGTAGTGGCAACTGGAAGCTTAATTAAATATAGCAGGACAGAAATAAAGGAGAAGCTTGAAACCTTAGGCGCTAAGGTAGCAGGCAGCGTAAGCAGCAAAACAGATTACGTGATTTATGGAGAAGCACCTGGATCAAAATATGACAAGGCTTTAGAACTTAATATAAAGCTATTAAATGAGGAAGAATTTGAAGATATGCTTTAAATAGTAGCTATAAGGGGTTGGAGAAAAAATATGCAGAGAGCAGTAGATACTTTAGTATGGGTTTGTGTAAGTATAACTATATTGTGCTTTTTTTATTCCATACTGATTATTAGAAATTTTGTACCATATTTTAATATAAATAGGTATTTTAAAAGCTATAATGCTTTAGAGGTATCCTTAGCTATTACAATGGTTTTTCTTGGCTTAAAGCTAGCTAGTTTAAATACTGGTAAGAAAAAGATAATATACACTTCTTTATGCCTTTTTATAGGATTTAGTTCTATAGGTTTCATGCTATTAATTAAATAAACATTTATATAAAAAAGGAGCTTCTTACAGCTTCTTTTATTATATAGGGTTTTAGGTTATAATATAATAGAATTTTACTAAAATGGATAGGAGAATTTTTATGAAAGAAGATAAAAAACTTGTTGAGGCAATAACCTCTATGAATGAAGATTTTGCAAAGTGGTATACAGATGTAGTTAAAAAAGCAGAACTTACTGATTATTCTAGTGTTAGAGGCTGCATGATAATACGACCTTACGGCTACGCCATATGGGAGAAGATTCAAAGATATCTTGATGATGCTTTTAAGGCCACAGGTCATGAAAATGTATATATGCCCTTACTTATTCCAGAAAGTCTTCTTCAAAAGGAAAAGGAACATGTAAAGGGCTTTGCACCAGAGGTAGCATGGGTAACCATGGGGGGAGGGGAAGTTCTTGCAGAAAAACTTTGTATAAGACCAACCTCAGAAACCTTATTTTGCGAGCATTTCTCTAAGATTGTTCAATCATATAAGGACCTACCAAAGCTATATAACCAGTGGTGCTCAGTGGTTAGATGGGAAAAAACTACTAGACCTTTTTTAAGAAGTTTAGAATTTTTATGGCAGGAGGGTCACACCGTTCATGCTACAGAAGAAGAAGCACAAGAAGAAACCTTAAAGATGCTTAATGTTTATGCAGATATAGTAGAAAATCAATTAGCCATTCCAGTTATTAAAGGGCAGAAAACAGATAAAGAAAAATTTGCTGGAGCAAAGGCTACCTACACAATAGAAAGTCTTATGCATGATGGTAAGGCTCTTCAGTGTGGAACCTCCCATAATTTTGGAGATGGTTTTGCAAAAGCTTTCAATATTCAATATACAGATAAAAATGGTAAGCTTCAATATTGCCATGAAACCTCTTGGGGTATGTCTACAAGAATTATTGGAGCTTTAATAATGGTGCATGGAGATGATAGAGGTTTAGTTCTTCCTCCTAATGTTGCTCCAATTCAACTAATTATTGTTCCCATAGCAGCTCATAAGGGTGGAGTAATTGAAAAAGCAACAGAAATTAAAAACAAACTTCAAAGCAAGGTAAGAGTTAAAATGGATGATAGTGATAAGATGCCTGGCTGGAAGTTTAGCGAATATGAAATGAAGGGTGTACCACTAAGACTAGAGCTTGGACCTAAGGATATAGAGAAAAATCAGGTGGTTTTAGTTAGACGTGATACCGCTGAAAAGCTTGTAGTACCAATAGATGAGATAGAAACAAAAGTAGAAAGCCTTCTTATAGATATACAACAAAACCTTCTAAAAAAGGCAAGAATAGCTCAAAAGGAAAAGACTTATGAAGCATTAAATCTTCAGGAATTTAAAGATATACTTAAAGACAAAACAGGCTTTGTAAAAGCTATGTGGTGTGGAGAGCTAGAATGCGAAGAAAAAATAAAGGAGGAAGCGGGAGCTACCTCTAGATGTATTTCCTTAGAAGAGGATAAAATAGGAGAAAAATGTGTATGCTGTGGCAAAGATGCTAAGCATTTAGTTTATTGGGGAAAGGCTTATTAATAGTATTCATTAGGAATACGAGGAGGAACAATATGTCAGTTACAAAACAAGATGTAGAATATGTAGCAGTGCTTGCCAGGCTGGAGCTTAAGGAAGAAGAAAAAGAAGGCATGATAGCAGATATGAATAGTATCCTGCAATATATAGAAAAGCTTAAGGAACTAGATACTGAGGATGTTGATATAGTAGTTAATCCCTATTATATTGAAAACAAATTTCGGAGCGATGAGGTAACGGAATCAATGCCTCTATCAGAGGTGCTTAATAATGCTCCTGAGACCCTTGAGGAATATATTCTAGTACCAAAAGTTATTGAAGGGTAGGGGGTAGCAAATTGGAATTACATAAGCATAAGGCACATGAATTAAAGGATATGATTTCTAAAAGGGAAATAAAAGTACAAGAGGTTATAACTTCCTTTCAAGCTAGGATAGATAAGGTGGAAACTGATATAGGAGCAATTTTATATAATGACTTTGAGAAAGCTATAGAAAAAGCAAAGAAGCTTGATTTAAGCTTAGAAAAAGGAGAAAACATAGGAATACTATCTGGACTTCCTATAGGCTTAAAGGACAATATAAGTGTAGAGGGTATGCAAAATACCTGCGCTTCTAAAATATTAGAAGGCTATATATCCACTTATGATGCAAATGTTACCGAAAAAATCAAGTCTAGCGGTGGGATCATTATGGGAAAGCTTAACATGGATGAGTTTGCAATGGGCTCCTCTAATGAAAATAGTGCTTTTAAACCTTGCAGAAACCCTTGGGATTTAACTAGAGTACCTGGGGGGTCCTCTGGTGGCCCTGCAGCAGCAGTTGCAAGCTGCGAGGTACCTTTATCCCTAGGAACAGAGACAGGCGGTTCAGTGAGGCAGCCCGCAGCACTGTGTGGCGTGGTCGGTTTAAAACCCACCTATGGAAGAGTATCCCGTTATGGAGTGGTTGCCTTTGGATCAACTTTGGACCAGGTAGGAACTCTAGGTAAGGATGTAGAAGATTGTGCCCTTATCACATCGGCTATAGCTGGCCTTGATAAAAGAGATTTCACGACTGTTGATATACCTGTGCAGGATTATAAAAAGAGCCTTACAAAGGACCTTAGTGGGAAACGAATAGGTATTCCAAAGGAATTTTTTGGAGAAGGATTAAATGAAGATATCAGAAAAAAAGTAGAAGAAGCTATAAAAGTACTTAAAGCTAATGGAGCAATTATTAAGGAATGCTCTCTTCCACTAGCGGATTATTCCTTAGCAGCTTACTATATTATATCCAGTGCTGAGGCTTCATCAAACTTAGCTAGGTTTGACGGTATAAGGTATGGCTATAGAGCAACAGATTATAAGGATGGCATTGATTTATATTATAAATCCAGAAGTCAAGGCTTTGGTAATGAGGTAAAAAGAAGGATAATGCTTGGGACCTATGCCTTATCTGCTGGCTATTATGATGCATATTATAAAAAAGCCCTTAAGGTTAGAAAGCTTATTAAGGATGACTTCCAAAGGGTATTTAAAGATTTTGATGCATTAATATCTCCAACTTCTCCTTCTACTGCTTTTAAATTTGGAGAAAAGAAGGATGATGTACTCGCCATGTATCTTTCTGATATATATACTGTACCTGTAAATATTGCCGGAATACCTGCAATTTCTGTTCCTTGTGGATTCGTAGATAATCTTCCAGTAGGCCTTCAAATAATAGGGAACTATTTTAAAGAGGATATATTATTTAATATAGCCTATAGCTACGAGCAATCAGAAAATTGGCATAATACCATGCCAAGCATGGTTCCATGCTTAAGCATAAAGGTTGGTGAGTAATATGGAATTTGAAACAGTTATTGGACTTGAAGTCCATGCAGAGCTATCTACAAATACAAAAATATATTGTGGCTGCACTACAGAATACGGTGGTAAGCCTAATACCCATGTATGCCCTGTTTGTTTGGGGTTGCCGGGTTCTTTACCCATGCTCAATAAAAAAGTGGTGGACTATGGTATAAAAGCAGGGTTAGCTTTAAATTGTAGAATAACGAAGTTATCCAGAATGGACAGAAAAAATTATTTTTATCCGGATTGTCCTAAAAACTATCAGATAACCCAAGATGAATTCCCTTTATCTAGAGATGGATATATCGATATTGAGATAAGTGAAGGGGTCATAAAAAGAATAGGTATAGAAAGAATTCATATAGAAGAGGATGCAGGGAAGCTATTACATACAAATTCAGGTACTTTAGTTGATTTTAATAGGGCAGGGGTGCCATTAATTGAAATAGTATCAAAGCCGGATTTAAGTTCACCAGAGGAGGCTACCCTATATCTTCAAAAGCTTAAGAGTATATTATCCTCTATTGAGGTTTCTGATTGTAAGATGGAGGAAGGATCTCTAAGATGCGATGGGAACATATCCATAAAGCCTAAGGGAGAAACTAAGCTTGGAATAAGAAGCGAAATAAAAAATATGAACTCCTTTAAAGCATTAGAAAAAGCTTTAGGTTATGAATTTATTAGGCAGGAAGAGGTACTAAATAGTGGAGGAAAACTATCCACTGAGACAAGAAGATGGGATGAAAGCACTCTTAAAACCTATATAATGAGAAGCAAAGAGCAGGCGAATGACTATAGGTATTTCCCAGAGGGAGATCAGGTAACTATAAATATCAGTGATGAGTGGATTGAAGCTATAAGAAGTACGATTCCAGAATTGACTCATGAAAAGCTTGCTAGGTTTATCAAGGAATTTGATATATCCTCCTACGATGCAATGGTATTAACCTTATCTGCCCCTTTAGCAGATTTTTTTGAAGCTACTGCTAAGATATCTATGGATGCTAAAAGCTCCGCTAATTGGCTAATGGGGGACATATCAAAGCTTATGAATGAAGCATTGATTACAGCAGCTAGTCTTAAGTTTACCCCAGAGGATTTAAGTGCATTAATTAAACTTATTAATTCTGGAACTATATCTAATAACATTGGTAAGAAAATACTTAATGAAATGTTTTTAACTGGCAAAAGTCCAGGCAAGATAGTAGAGGAAGAGGGCCTTACACAAAATAATGATGAAGGAGAGATTCTCTCTGCTGTTATTGAGGCTATAAAGGCAAGTTCCACCTCAGTAGAGGACTACAAAAATGGAAAGACTAGGGTAGTTGGCTTTTTAGTTGGGCTTGTAATGAAAGCAACTAAGGGCAAATCTAATCCTCAGATGGTAAATAAGCTAATACTACAGGAACTCAACAAATTATAACAGCTTTTATTTTTATCTAAACTATATAGTAAAGCAGCAAGGTAAACACCTTGCTGCTTTTTTGGCTAGTCCTTAGGACTAGGTTTATTAAATTTTGCAATGGTGCTTAAGTTATCAACTACTCTTTCCATGAGATAATTTTTATATCTTAATTGATTGAATATTCTATTCATAAGGATAAAACCCCATATTCCAATAAACATAAGGGTCAAAGAAAATAAAATGGCCAATATTTCTAAAATTAATAACATATCATGCCTCCATGGATAAAATACATAAACATTATAACATAAAAAGTTTTCAAGTTTAATAGTTTTTCCTTAATTTTGTTTAAAGAATCCATCAGATGTGAATAATATTAACCTAACAATAAAAAAGAGGGGTTAATATATGAAAAAGATAACAGTATGCCTCATATTTATATTAATTATAACTTTAAATGGCTGCGTAGAAAAGAGAGTACAAAAAAATAACAGCCGAGATTATTTATCTATAGCTGTAGATAAACTTCCAGAGGATTTAGCTTTGACGAGTAGTGAGAGTTTATCAGATAAGGATCTTCTTCGAGGAACTTTTTCAGGGCTAGTAAAAACTGATGAGGAAGGCAATATAATGCCAGACCTTGCAGAGAGTTATAGTGTAAGTAAGGATGGATTAGTGTATACCTTCAAATTAAGACCTGCTTTGTGGAGTAGTGGAGAAATAATAACCGCAGATGATTGCGTTCAGTTTTTTTCATACATACTTAAAGAAGGCGGAGCATATGTTAAGGAACTATTCTCTATTAAGGGAGCAGAAAATTACAATAAGGGAATATTCGATTTTAAGGATGTCTCCATTAAAGCAGTTTCCTCCAATAGATTGCAGATAACTCTAAATAAACCAAAGGTAAATTTCTTAAATGTACTAACACAAAGTGTATTTACTATAAGACTTGGTGATTATTTAAAGGATTATAAGGCTAGCTATGGAAAAATGATATTTAGTGGACCATATGTAATAAATAAGATTGATAAAGACTCCATAGAACTAAAGAAAAATGATTTTTATTGGAATAGTGATGAGATAAAAGTAAGCAAAATAGTCTTCTTAGATAAAAAAAATTCAGAAGGAGCTTTAGCTTCCTTTCAAGCTGGAACCTCTGACCTAATGATAAACCCCCCAAGTTGGCAAATCCCTGAGCTTAAAAATAAAGGTGAATATTTCGTAGATAATAATTTTATCACCACCTCCTTAAACTTTAATTTGACCAAAAAAAATATAACCTCTGATATAGATTATAGAAGCTTGATTCAAAACGCTTTAAAGTTAGAAGATATAACAAAGGGTATTGACGATAATGACACCAGTGTTGAGACTTTTCTAAATGCTTCAAACTTAGATTCAAAGCTAGATCTTTCCAGTATTAATTCTAGTTTAGATAAGTCTTTAGTGGACACAACTAAAAGGGTGTTAGCCAAGTGGTCAAAAAAAGATTTATCTATTAGTTTTATCTATATAGATGACAATAAAAATGAAATCATAGCTTCCCAGATAGGAAAAGAACTAAAAGACTTAAATAAGTTATTAGGACTTAATATTAAACTCACCTTAAAGGCTTCAAATCTAGAGGAAGAAAGTATCAGCCTTAAAAAAGGTGAGTATGATATTTATCTTAATGATTACATAAACGAATATTCCTCTAGCTTATGCAATCTATATAAGTTTACGTCTTCAAGCCCTTTCAATCTGGCAGGATATAAAAGTAAAAGCTTTGATGACCTTTTTTTAAAAGCAGAAGGGGAAGAAAACAAAAGTATAAGAGAAACCTATGAAAATAACTGCCTTAATATATTGAAAAAGGATTTGCCCATAATTCCTATTTATCTTCATGGTAGAGGAATCTGTAAAACAAATGAATTAGTTAATCTTTCCTTTGATAGTGATGGTAATATAGATTTTAACAAGCTATATTATGTTAAATAGCAGCTTCAGTTATTAGCATTTTAGTCATTGTTATTACTAAAAATATTAATAAATTTTTCTCGCTTTCAAAGATATCTTTTCCTTCTTTAAAGGTGCCTTTTTTAGGATTATATACTATATATTTGGAAAATAGAGGCGCTTTTAAAGCTTGTTCTGGAGTGCCAAAGGTAGACATTCTAAAATGGCTTTCAGGCAGTAAAAAATCTGATTTCTTAATGTAATTTGAATATCTCTCAGCACTTTCAATATTAGGCGATTCCGGCCAAGATTTTATTATACCAGACTTAATTATGTTCTTTTGGAAATACTCATAGCCGAGTAAGCTTTTAGTATCTATACATTTATTAGATAATAGATCAGAAAGCTGAAAAAAGGTTATTTCACAGCAGTTGTATTTTACAGTTTTATCTCCAGATTTCTTAATACTATGGCTATCCTCATCATAGTACTCAGTTAACTGACTTTGAATTTTAACAAGGTTGTCTTTAAGTTTATAAATGCCTGTATTTAAATAAGTGAAGGAGGTAACTATTGATAGAAAGGATAATGTTTCTAGGTTCAGACTATCAATATCCTCTATAATCAAATCATTAAGATCCAAAAGCAAGCCTTCTACAGCCACAGATTTAGAACTTTTATAAACAATATTTAGAGCTAATATTATTTTGACTATTTCTAGTTCTGAGGAGGAGTAGATATCCTCTAAATTATTAAAGAGCATATCTAATATCTCTAAGGAAAAAGCTTTAAAATCAGTAGGACCTTCCTTAGAGTTTCCACATTTATTGTAAGCAGCCATAAAAAGAGCCTGGTCTGAAAGCTTATATTTATTGCTTTTTAAGGTTAAACTTCCTTTTTCTAAGTCTTCCTCCATATCCACAAAGAATCCTTCTTGGTTCCTTAATTTATGAGCATAATGTTCTAGCTGCTTTTTAGATAAAGCTCTATAAAGTTCAGAAATTGTTTTTAAAGGGTCATCCTTGTAAATTTCCTCATAATAATCAGATAGCTCTAATAAATTTAAAGATAAAAGCGCGTTTGAAGTTGCACAATATTCTTTTTTAAAGCTCTTTTCATCTAGGTAACAGCTTTTTTCATCAATTAATAAGGTTATATCCGCTTTTTTATATATACTAAGTAAGGGATATTGATTGGACATGTTAAAGCTTTGTAAATCATATTTATCAATTGTATTTCCAAAATGCGAGTATAATTCAATAAATTTTATAGCTTCTTTTGATAGATGAAATAGTTGATCTAATATGTTGTCTTCTTTAATTTGATTGGATTTGATAAAGGGTCCTATATAATTCAATAGAAATCACCATCGATTAAAATACTTATGTTAATAATATGCTTTATATTTTAAAAAAGTGCTTATAAGTTCAGAAAAAAATCATAAAGATACTTTAAGGTAAGCTAAATTTATGATATTATTAATATTATTCTTTATATTACTATTGAAAGGAGAAAGATTCTATTAGAATCTAATATTTTATGAGATTAAATAGTAGAAAAAAAGATCAGGTAAGACCTGTTAAAATTACTAGAGGTTATACAAAGTTTGCAGACGGTTCTGTATTAATAGAAGTGGGGTATACAAAGGTTATATGTACAGCCACTATTGAAGATAAGGTTCCGCCCTTTTTAAAGGGATGCGGAGAGGGCTGGATAACAAGTGAATATAACATGCTTCCTAGCTCTACAAAAACAAGAAAGATTAGAGATATATCGAAATTAAAAATAGATGGAAGAACAATGGAAATTCAAAGGCTTATAGGCAGAGCCTTAAGGTCGGTGGTGGATCTAAAGGCATTAGGAGAAAGAACCATATGGATTGATTGTGACGTAATCCAGGCAGATGGGGGCACCAGGACCTCTTCAATTACGGGAGCCTTCGTAGCTTTAGTGGATGCAGTTAATAAGCTACATAAAAGAAGTCCCTTTCAAGTTTACCCTATAAGAAGCTTTGTCAGTGCAATTAGTGTAGGGATAGTAAAGGGAGAGAAACTATTAGATTTATGCTATGAAGAGGATTCAAGTGCACAGGTAGACATGAACATAGTAATGACTGATGCAGGCGAATTTGTAGAGATACAAGGTACTGGAGAAGAAAGACCTTTTAGTAAAAAGGATTTAGACGAACTTTTGAGTTTAGGAGAAAAAGGAACAAAAAATTTAATACAGATTCAAAAGGATACACTTAAGATGGACTCACTATGGATAGGTACTGGTGAATCTAAAAAAGCTGAATAAGGAAGAGGATTTAAATGGATAAAAAGAGGATAGTAGTAGCAAGTGACAATGAACATAAGATTAAAGAGCTTAAGGATATCTTAAAGGACTTCCCTTTTGACATATTTACGATGAAAGAGGTTGGATTAGATATAGATATTGAAGAGAGTGGTTCAACTTTTCTTGAAAATGCTTATATTAAAGCTAAAACGGTTTTTGATTTATTAGAGGATACAATTGTTTTAGCAGATGATTCTGGCCTTAGTGTAGATTGCTTAGATGGAGCCCCAGGAGTTTATTCTGCAAGGTTTTCTGGAGTGCATGGTAACACAAAAAAAAATAATGAAAAGCTCCTTTCTTTAATGGAAGGTAAGATAAATGAAGATAGAAAAGGAAGGTTTGTCTGTGCAATAGTTCTTATTATTGATAAGGAAATGGTAATAAAGGTTCAGGGAGAAGTAGAAGGTTATATAACAATACAGCTAAGTGGAGATGAGGGGTTTGGGTATGACCCTCTATTTTATGTCCCCGCTTTTAATAAAACCTTTGCACAGATGTCCTCAAAAGAGAAAAATAGCATTAGCCATAGGGGAAGAGCACTTGAAAAACTAAGGTACAAATTAGAATCCTTTACCTTTGGAGATTAATATGAAAATCATAGTTGCATCGGATACTCATGGATCCTCATATGAGATTAGTTTACTTGCAAAGATAATAAGTGGGGCGGATATCTTTATTCATCTTGGAGACAATAATGAGGATGTGGATAACTTAACTAGATTCTTTCATGGGCAGACGTTTGAGGTAAGAGGTAACTGCGATTACTTCAGTAGTGTTCCTTTAGAAAGAATAGAAGTCATTGGAAATAAAAGAATTTTTATAACCCATGGACATAAGTATGGAGTAAAAACTAGCTATAATACTTTACTACGTAAGGCAAAGGAGTTAAAAGTAGATATGGTTTTATTTGGTCATACCCATTTAGCTGAACTATTATTTGAAGATGGGATTTGGATGTTTAATCCCGGAAGCCCATCTATGGGCAGAAACGGATTTTCAAGCTATGGTGAGATAAATATATTAGATGGGGAAATAGTGCCACTAATTAAAGCACTCGTAAATATTAAAAAATAGGTATTGACGAATGAAAACTTATCGTGTAGAATAGTTTATGTCGCTGAAAGAAACTCCTTTCAGATGAAAACGGGGTGTAGCGCAGCTGGGAGCGCGCGTGGTTTGGGACCATGAGGTCGCAGGTTCAATCCCTGTCACCCCGACCAAAATAAGCGGGTGTAGCTCAATGGTAGAGCGCTAGCCTTCCAAGCTAGTTACGAGGGTTCGATTCCCTCTACCCGCTCCAATTTTGCCCAAAAATATGGTTTACTAGCTCAGTTGGTAGAGCACATGACTTTTAATCATGGTGTCCGGGGTTCGATTCCCCGGTAAGCCACCAAAAATGCTTTAAGACAAAGGTCTTAGAGCTTTTTTTATACAATCTAATACTTAATATTATTTAATGACCCTCTAGCTTTAAAAACTTGATTATATTGCATATTGATAGTATAATCTTTTAATGTAGTTTGTTTTATGCGCTTGTAGCTCAGCTGGATAGAGTTACGGACTTCGAATCCGGAGGTCACAGGTTCGACTCCTGCCAGGCGCACCATCTGAACCCCTTGTAAACACTCAGTTTACAAGGGGTTCTTTTTAATAACATAAATTAAGACCTAAAAGCTTCTGCAAATGATATATGATATAGAGCTGAGTGCGTTGCTTGGCGTCTTGACAGTGATATTATTCCAGCATACAATTGACTTAGAAATAAAGAATATTAGTAAATGATAAGATTACAGATGCCAATAAAGCAAACGTTTAACTTGTGTGAGTACTAATTCCTTCAACATAACGCTGTAACAGAAGCTTTTAAGAACATGAAGCCATTAAAGTTATTAAAGAAGTGGAGGAGTAAAATGAATTCAAAGAATTTGCTACAACAATCTCTAAACCACAAGCAATCAGACAAAATTCCTATAGATTTTGGGTCTACGGCAGTTACAGGTATGCACATAACCTGTGTTGAAGCATTACGAAACTATTATGGACTTGAAAAGAAGCCTATAAAAGTGAGTGATCCTTATCAAATGCTGGGCGAAATTGATAAGGATTTAATGGAATCAATAGGTATTGATGTCGTTCCTATTAATCCTAGAAATAATATGTTCGGATTTGCAAGTGTGGACTGGAAAGAATGGACAATGGATAATGGACTTAAAGTACTGGTACCTGGTAAGTTTAATGTTACAAAAGATAACATTGGAACAACATTTATCTATCCCGAAGGAGATTTGAATACTAAGCCAAGTGCAAAAATGCCGAAAGGTGGCTACTATTTTGATACTATAATCAGACAGCATGAAATAGATGAAGATGCTTTAAATCCAGAAGATAACTTAGAGGAGTTTAAACCTTTAAGTGACCTTGATATTGAATACTACAAAAGAGAAGGTGAAAAAGCTGTTGTAATGGGAAAAGGTATAGTAGCTAATGTTGGAGGCACAGGCCTTGGAGATGTGGCATTAGTACCGGGTCCCTTTCTTAAAGATCCTAAAGGTATTAGAGATATAGAAGAATGGTACATATCCACAGTTGCAAGACAAGATTATGTACATAGCATTTTTGAAAAACAAACAGATATAGCAATAAAGAATTTCGGAATACTCAATAAGGAAATTGGTAGCATAATAGATGTAATGTACATCTGTGGCACGGATTTCGGAACTCAGATAGGTACATTTTGCTCTCCAACCACATTTAATGAATTGTACAAACCTTACTATAAGAAAATGAATGATTGGATACATAAAAATACTAATTGGAAAACTTTCAAACATAGCTGTGGTGCTATAGAAACTTTTATAACGCTTTTAATAGAGTCTGGTTTTGATATTATTAATCCTGTTCAGTGTTCAGCAGTAGGAATGGAACCGGAAAATCTAAAAATGAAATATGGTAAAGATATAGTTTTTTGGGGTGGTGGAATAGATACTCAAAGAATCCTACCCTTTGGTACTCCTAAGGAAGTGAGAGAACAGGTGCTTAGAAGATGTGAGATATTTTCTAAGGATGGCGGCTTTGTATTTGATGCGATACACAATGTTCAAGCAAATACTCCAGTTAACAACATTGTAGCAATGATTGATGCTGTTAAAGAATTTAATAGATAATCTAAAAATTATTGAGAGGGACATTTTCTAAAGATAATAGTATATTTACAAAAATTCTTGTATGGTGTGAAGCTTAGGTCATCAAACTTCTAATCAGAAGGTCACAGGTTCGACTCCTGCCAGGCACACCACAAAGTATTGATATATCTAGGTTCTTAATTTTAAGAATCTAGATATATTTTTGTTTTAATCTTTTTTACTAATATTTCATCCTAGTACCCCCTTAAATGCGAAAATCCTAACGTACTAAATTTATAAGAGGTTCAAGTTGCGGTTTTAAATAACAATAGTTTTTAGGAGGTATGGAGTTTGTTTAAAAAAGAAAATATAAGATTATTTAAAAATATGGATACATACCACATTAACCAGGAAGATTATCTAGCATGCTTGCTTTTAAATAAACTCAAGCAGTGTGAAATTGACCATCTTGTAGAATGTCTACTTGCAGAGATAAACCATGATAAAGCTTCATAATCCTAATTATATGCCTCCTGTTAAGGGAGGCTTATTTTTTTACCTTGATGTACTAGCCGAAATTTGTATAAATAAGAGGTCCCTCTGCAAATGTTGCAAACATTAATAAATCGTGATATCATTTTTAAAATTATTCACTAAGAGATTTCCAATATTAATAGATATTATAGGAAGAAGGATGATTATGGGTACATTCAGTCAAGAAGAAAATAAATTAATATGGCAGTTTAGCGGAGAAACTTTGGTAATTGATTCATGGGGAAAAAACAGTCTCCGTGTCCGTACACAAGAGAATTGATGAAAGAAGCTCATGAAAAGGGTACTCCAGTTATGTTTAAAGATATTATAAGTAGAGAAGTTTATTTGCCCGAAAAAGCGGAGCGGACTTGTTTGCATGATGGCAAAACCTATACTGGTGGACAAATAATAGGGGTAGATGCTCCTATAGAAGTAATCCCAGCCTTTATAAGAAATAATAGGCAAAGTGATTTGATTGGAAGAATATAACTATTAATAAGCCTCCTATTACGGGAGGCATATTAAACAATGACTTAAAAAATTAATTATAACTATACTTATTTTCTTCATAATATTCAATAATGAGTTTATCCAACTCTTGGCTAAGATTAAGTACACTTTCACTCAAGAGACCTTCTTCATTGATAAGTTTATTTAACTTGTCACGCAACTCTTCCATAATCACCTCTTTAATTTAGTACGTTATTATTTTCTTATTTAAGGGGGTATAAGGATATTTGTTAAAATAATAATTAATAAATAATACCAGCGAGATATAACATAAAAGTTAACCCAACCAATATATTAATCTCAACTAATATAATCCATCTAAATATCTTGCCTTTCATAAAATTACCTTAATTTAATTTATGACAATTTAAAAAAAATTATCCAACAAATATTACTATATATAAAGTATAGAATAGCTGGGTAATTATTCAACTATTCATTTTATTGCTTGTTTTGGAAGGAAATTGGAATTGTATGTAGAATACAGTAACTATATAACAATAAAAATTTAGTTAAGGTGGTAAGAATATGGGTTTCAAGGAAGACTTGCAAAAATTATCATTACAAGTTAATGAAAGAATGGTGCATATTACTAACGAAGAAACGACGAAGCAATCCCTGATAATACCATTTATTCAGGTGCTAGGCTTTGATGTTTATAATCCATTGGAAATAAAACCTGAGTTCGTAGCTGATTTTGGTAAAAAGAGAGGTGAAAAAGTTGACTATGCAATATATAAAGATAATTCACCTATAATGTTTATTGAAGCTAAGTCCGTAAATGAAAAATTATCTAACCATGATGCCCAGCTTTGTAGGTATTTTAACGCTGTAAAGGAAGTCCGTTTAGGGATAATAACAAATGGAATTGAATATAAGTTTTTTACTGATTTAACATCAGATAATGTTATAGACGAAACACCTTTTCTTATAGTGGATATACTAAATTTAAAAGAATCTGATTTTGAAAACTTAGCAAAATTTAAAAAAGAAGCTTTTGATAAAGAATTCTTAGTTAAATATGCAGAAGAGTTAGTGTATACATACTCGCTTGATGAAAATTTAAAGGAACTGTTTAAAAACCCAAATGATGAGTTTATTAGATTCCTCATAAAAGATTTTAGTAATACAAGAATAACTAATACTGTTATAGATAGATTTAGACCAATAGTAAAAAAGTCAATTTATAATGCAGTTTTAGACCTTGTAAGTAAAGGATTAAATCAACAAGAGACAATTGTCATAAAGACTATTGAAGATCCCGAGATAATCAATAATATTGATAATACCGCTGTAGAGGAAAATACAAAGAAAAGAACTATTATAACTACTGAAAATGAATTGAAATCATTTGATTATATTAAAGGTATTTTAGTTAAAGCTGGAAAAGAGATAAAGAACTTGGGATATAAGGATACCACTTCATATTTTTCAGTACACAATGGCAATCCTAGTAAGTGGTTTTTTAGAATTACATATGATTCCTCTGTGAGGAATGTTACAACGAGATTACCATTAATTGAGCTTGAAAAATATTGCAACGGGTTGATAGCTGAACTTGCACCAGAAAGTATAGGGGTATCAAGAATATTAATAAATTCATTTGAAGATTTTAAGAAACTAGATCAATTAATAATTTATTGTTTTGAACAATTGAACGTACTAAAATAAAATTAGTACTCCCAATATATATTAATGAAACAAAAGGAAGTAATGAGATCATGAATAAGGGCGGATTTAGTTGGAATAGGTTTTTAGGAATAACTAAAGCTAAAAGAAGAGTATCGAAAGCTACTGGAATACCCTGGACAAAATCAGGACGGCAAAGGAAGGCTGGAGCTGCCATGGGTTGTTCTATTCTGTTTTTATTTCCATTGATAGTGATTATAGGAACAATAGTTATAGTAAAAATTATATAATTAACCTTAAATAAAAATAAGTCTTGGAGAAATCCCAAAGGCTTATTTTTCTGTTCTTCAACTAACACTAATAAAGTGTATAATAGTAATTATTCTCTAAAAAGAAATGAGGAGGGATAATATGATTGAAGGTGCTACTTTTTTAGTTGATGAAGTGGATGTTCCAGTACTTCGCAAGGCTGTATCAGAACTTGCCAGCATTGGTTATTATGAAAAAGATATTTGTGAGCGCTTGGGGCTTTCAGATCTAACTGAACTAATGTGGCGTGCTGTACCTATTTATCGTGAAGAAAGACTTACAGTTCATGATGCACTGGATTTGGCTATTAATCTTTTTTTTCTGCAAGGTAATATTTCAACTGACGAACTTAATCAATTATTCCATAATGATGAGAAGGATGTCCTTATACGAGCAGGACTTCTATTAATCCATAAGAAGAGATGCTTTGCACGAGCTTCGCTTTATCCTGTTGGGGATCACTTGATATTTTCGGACCATGCTTGGCCCAAACTTCCACATCCAGGATATGCAAGGATCCCATATGATCAAGTTATGTTCATTGGCGCCGACAGCCGCTGGCTAGCCAGAACTACAACACATCGCCAGGTTGGCTCTACTCTGGATCTTTGTACTGGATCAGGGGTTCATGCTCTCCTAGCTAGTGTTCACTCTAAGCGAGTGGTGGCTGTGGATATTAATCCTCGTGCTGCCAGATGTGCACATTTTAATGCTTTAGTATCAGGTGCAACTAATATTGAAGTTGCAGTTGGGGACCTCTTCCAGCCTGTTTTTGGAGAATACTTCGATCTCATCACAGCCAACCCCCCTTTTGTGCCCTCTCCCATGGACACAATTGAGTATCGGGATGGTGGGAATTCAGGTGAAGATGTCCTAGGACGCATCGTTAATGGCTTACCGCAGCATTTATTACCAGGAGGAATCGCTCAGATTGTAACAGAAATGGGGGAAGGTGATGAAAGAATTCTTTCTGACAGATTGCGTGTATGGCTAGATGATGCACCCATGGACATATTAATTCTTCGTCTTGGTGTGCATCCTGCTGCAAGTTATGCTATAGCACATGCTGATGGTGATGATGACTATGAGGCTTTCCTAAGTTCGGTGGAGGCTTGGTCGAATAACCTAAGAACTCAGGGTTATACTAACATTATTTCCGTTCTAATTGCCTTCAAATGGAGTGATCCTACATTAGGGGAACCCTGGACTCGTATAGAGGAAGCGAAGCCACCACATAGGGACGCATCTGCAGAGCTAGAAGCAATTTTTTTCGCAGAACGAATGGCACGCCAACCAAATTTACGCCAGACCCTTGAACACAGCAAAATCCGCCGTGGGGGAGCGATTGGACTAATGGAGGCTCGTGTACTTGGAAGCGAGTTACATGCTAATGCCCAGGTGGAATTGTTAGGAAAGGCTCTCTCCATCATTAAATGGATTAATCCGGTAGAACTTCAGGTTCTTGAGCTTATTGAAAAACCAATAGAATTATCGTCACTACTAATACTAACAAGTGAGCACAATATTAAGGAGGAGGTTGTCATGGAGACGGTTAGCTCCCTCCTAAGGAACGGATTACTTATACTTGCTTAGGGTAGGATATTTTTTAACAAGAACCCTTATATTAATCCATTAATAATGTCTACTATATTAGCACCAGCAAAGTAATCATCAATCTTAATCTTTGACAATGCGGATATTATAATTTCCTCATTATGTTTTATCCCTATTAGTAAATTCTCAATATCACTAACATTATATTTGCCAAAAAAATCTCCGCAAATTTTAAGATTAATGATTATTCCATTTTTAACATCTAGATAAAATTCTATATTTCCACCTATATACTTTATATCCTTAACTAAACTGTATTTAGGTGAACTCCCAAAATTCCACTCCCAAGTGTTATATTTTTCATCAAACAATTCTTTTATATTACTCAAATCCTCTTCTGAAAACTTATATATCTTATAATCAGTATTTAATTGTGACACATGGTTCATAATCATATCTTTAAACTCTAATATAGTTAAAGAACTTTTTAGGTGTTCACTGATGTTGGTTACTCTGCTTGCAACCGATTTTACACCTTTACCTTCAAATTTAGCTGGTTTTACTTTTAGTGCAGCAGAAATATTTTTTATTGATGAAGTAAATAGTAAAGTACCATGATGCATAACCTTATTTTTGTAATTACATTGAGCATTCCCAGAAAACTTTTTATCCTCAATTGTTAAATCATTTCTTCCAGAAAACTTTGCATCTACAGATAGAAGTTTTAGTACATCTATTATAGGCTGAGTAAATTTTCTAAAGTTAGTAAAGCTTTTCGTATCATCATTTGATACAAAAGTAAAGTTTAAATTGCCTAAATCATGAAATACAGCTCCACCTCCTGTTAGCCTTCTAACTACAGATATAGAGTTTTCTTTTACATATTCATAATTTATTTCTGATAATGTGTTTTGATTTTTCCCTACGATAATAGAAGGCTCATTTCTCCAAAGCATAAAAACATCTTCATCAAAATTTTTCAATAGATATTCCTCTGTTGCTAAATTAAAATAAGGATTTGTAAGATTATTATCAATAAATAGCATGGAACTTACCTCCGTTGTGTACATATATTAATCATAAGAGAATTATATCAGAAATTTAATGTGATTGACAGAATACTAGAATTGAAATACAATCTGATTATAAAACTATAAGTTATAAATTATATATTTTCAGATGATATTAGTAGAAGGTACCTATTAAGGGTAGCCGAAGAAGCAATAAACTAGTGCCGATTAGTTTAGAATCTTTCAGGCAAAATTACTGCTAATGGATGAGCCTCTGGAAAGTCCCATTAGGGCGCCGAAGATGAAAGGTATACTTTTTAAAGTATACTAAAGCTTTCAGGTAAACATACAGAGATATGAAGGCATGCAGTGTTGCTATGCCCTCATATCTCTTTTTTTATTAATGGGGGACATCACCTTGAGGTGGCACCTAAGGGTGGTGTCACCCTTCATTTAAGAGAGGGGAATTAAAGGTATGGATAATGGTAAGAAAACTCAACTCTACGATACTCATAATAAATATGGAGGAAAGATTATTGAATTTTCTGGGTGGCTTCTACCAGTGCAGTATGAAGGTATTCTTGAGGAACATGAAGCAGTAAGAAACAATGCTGGATTATTTGATGTATCACATATGGGAGAGGTGGAGGTAAAGGGCAAGGATGCTTTTATGTTTGTCCAAAACTTAGTAACTAATGATGTAAGTACACTTATAAATAATCAAGTTATGTATACACCTATGTGTTACCAAGATGGTGGGACGGTTGATGACCTTTTAGTTTATAAATTTAATGAGGAACATTATGTCTTAGTTATTAATGCTGGAAACATAGAAAAAGACTTCCAGTGGATGCTGGAGAATAAAGGAAGTTATCATGCCCATCTTCTAAACGTTTCAAATGTAATTTCTGAAGTAGCACTCCAGGGACCAAAGGCTCAGGAAATACTTCAAAAACTTACTGATTTTGATTTAAATGAAATAAAGTTTTTCCACTTTAAAAGAGATGTAGTGGTTGACGGAGTTAAATGTCTTATTTCAAGAACAGGCTACACAGGAGAAGATGGTTTTGAGATTTATACTGAAAATAAATATATTGAAAAAGTTTGGGAGAAGCTTATAGAAGCAGGAAAACCTTACGGAATTAAACCAGCTGGCCTAGGCTGCAGGGATACTTTGAGATTTGAGGCTGCTCTACCTCTGTATGGTCATGAAATTTCCAAGGATATAACACCCTTAGAAGCAGGGCTAGGTTTTTTCGTAAAATTAGATAAAAACAACTTTATTGGAAAGGAAGCTTTATTAAAACAAAAAGAAGAAGGTTTAAAAAGAAAGCTTGTTGGCATAGAAATGAAAGAAAGAGGTATTCCAAGACACGGATATACAGTTACAGCCAAGGGTGAAAGCATTGGTTTTATTACTACTGGCTATATGTCACCAACACTTAAAAGAAACATAGGATTAGCCCTTATCAATTCTAAATATGCAGAGCTTGGAACTGAAATAAATATTCAAATCAGAAATAAGTCTTTAAAGGGGGAAGTAATTAGCAAAAGCTTCTTTAAAAAGAATTATAAAAAATAAAATTCAGGAGGAATTAATCATGAAAATATTAAAGGATTTACTATACACTAAGGAGCATGAATGGGTTCGAGTTGAGGGAGATAAAGCTTATATTGGAATTACTGATTTTGCTCAACATGCTCTAGGTAGTATTGTTTTTATTGATTTACCAGAAGTAGATACGCAGTTAAATGCTGGGGATATATTTGGTGCTGTAGAATCGGTTAAGGCGGCTTCTGATGTGTATAGTCCGCTTGAGGGCAGCGTAGTTGAAATTAATGAAGATGTAGTTGATAATCCAGCCTTAGTAAACGAGGATGCTTATGAAAATTGGATGATCGCTATGGAAGTCGCAGATGAATCTCAGCTAGAGACTTTGCTATCAGCTAAGGATTATAAAGAATTCTGTAGTAAAGAGGTATAAAAATGTTTCCTTATATACCTAATACGGATTTAGATCAAAAGAAAATGCTTGAAGATATTGGGTTAAATAATATTGGAGATTTGTTTAAAGATATACCATTAAATTTGAAACTCAATAGAAGGCTCAATATAAATGAGCCAATGTCAGAGCTGGAGGTAACCAAGGAATTAAAAAATCTTTCGGGAAAAAATTTAAATAGTGAAGATCTAGTTTGCTTTCTTGGAGCTGGAGCCTATGATCATTATATTCCCTCAGTTGTAAAGCATATAACCTCCAGGTCAGAATTTTACACGGCCTATACTCCTTATCAGCCTGAAATAAGCCAAGGTACCCTTCAAGCAATTTTTGAATATCAAACAATGATTGCCAGTCTTACAGGTATGGAGGTTTCAAATGCTTCTATGTATGACGGAGCAACAGCCTGCGCTGAGGCTGCAATGCTTTCTATGGGAAATACAAAGAGAAAAAATATAATAGTTTCTAAAACTGTACATCCTGATACTAGAAAAGTTTTAGGCACTTATATTAAATTCCATGGAGGAGTACTAATAGAGGTGGATTCAAAGGATGGAGAAACTGATGTGGAGATGTTAAGCAGCTTGGTAGATAATAATACGGCTGCAGTCATAGTTCAAAATCCAAACTTTTTTGGAATAGTTGAAAATTTAGCTGAAGTTGAAAAAATAACTCATTCAAATAAGTCCTTGTTTATAATGAGTGTGGATCCAATATCCTTAGGCATTTTAAAAACTCCGGGAGAAATTGGTGCAGACATAGCTGTAGGTGAAGCACAATCCTTAGGAAATACTATGAATTTTGGTGGACCATATTTAGGCTTTATGACTTGCAGCACTAAGCTAATGAGAAAAATGCCAGGAAGAATTGTAGGGCAAACTGAGGATGTGGATGGGAAAAGGGCTTTTGTTTTAACTCTTCAAGCTAGAGAACAGCATATAAGAAGACAAAAGGCAACTTCAAATATTTGCTCAGATCAGTCATTAAATGCCCTTGCAGCTGCTGTTTATATGTCCGTTATGGGTAAAGAGGGCATTAAGGAAGTGGCAGAGCAATGTATGAGAAAATCACATTATGCTTATAATCAACTAATAAAGTCTGGAAAGTGTAAAGTTATTTTTAATAAGCCTTTTTTTAAAGAGTTTGTGGTGGAAACTATTGCTACATCAGATAAGGTTAATGATGGCCTTTTACAAGCAGGAATTTTATCAGGATATTCCTTGGAAAAGGACTATCCTGAGTTAAAAAATTCTATTTTATTTTGTGTAACTGAAAAGAGAAATAAAGAAGAAATAGATAAGTTAGTTAAGCTTGTGGAGGTGATAGAATGAAGGAATATAATAAGTTAATATTTGAGATATCAAAAGAAGGAAGAAAAGCTTATACCTTGCCAAAGTGTGATGTACCTGAATGTACCAAAGAAGACTTAATTCCAGAGGAGCTTCTTAGAAAAACAACTTTAGACCTTCCTCAGGTTAGTGAAGTAGATGTTATAAGGCATTATACTCAATTATCAAACAAAAATTATGGAGTAGATTCTGGATTTTATCCACTTGGTTCTTGTACTATGAAATATAATCCAAAGATTAACGAAGATATGGCGTCTAATCCTCATTTTACAGGTATTCATCCCTATCAACCGGAGAAAACTGTTCAAGGGGCACTTGAGTTAATGTATAATTTAGAAATAAAGCTAGCAGAAATCGTAGGAATGGATGGTTTTACGCTGCAGCCAGCAGCGGGAGCCCATGGTGAATTAACGGGACTCATGATTATTAAAGCTTATCATGAAAGTAGAGGAGACAATAAAAGAAAAAAGATAATAGTTCCAGATTCTGCCCATGGTACTAATCCAGCGAGTGCTGCAGTTGCGGGGTTTGATATTGTGGAAATAAAATCTGATGAAAGCGGACTCGTAGATTTAGAAAATCTAAAGGCAGTATTAGGTGATGATATAGCAGGCTTTATGCTTACAAATCCAAACACTCTTGGATTATTTGATACTAAGATAAGTGATATAGCCAAACTTGTTCATGACACAGGCGGATTATTATATTATGATGGAGCTAACACCAATGCTATCATGGGTATAACAAGACCTGGTGACATGGGTTTTGATATTGTTCACTTAAACCTACACAAGACCTTTTCTACACCTCATGGGGGCGGAGGCCCAGGAAGTGGCCCTGTTGGAGTTAAAAAGGATTTAATATCCTATCTTCCTGTACCTATTATTGAAAAGGTTGAAAGCGAATATGTACTAAACTATGATAAACCTCAATCAATAGGTAAAATAAAAAGTTTTTATGGAAGCTTTGGAGTAATTGTAAGAGCATACACTTATATTCTTACTATGGGAGCGGAAGGACTTAAAAAAGCAAGTGAAGTTGCAGTTCTAAATGCTAATTATGTAAAGGAAAAACTTAAACTTTATTACTTATCTTCAGATACTGTATGCAAGCATGAGTGCGTGTTGGGAGGCTTAAGGGAACATGCTGAAGGAATATCAACCTTAGACGTCGCAAAAAGAGTTATAGATTATGGATATCATCCTCCAACTATATATTTCCCATTAATCGTTGATAATGCGATTATGATAGAGCCTACTGAAACTGAGAGTGTAGAAACCTTAGATTCTTTCATAGAAGCCATGATAAATATTGCAAAAGAAGCTTTGGAAAACCCAGAATTACTTAAAAATGCACCACACGATACTCCTATAAGAAGAACAGATGATGTAAAAGCTGCTAGATACCCAGTATTAAAGTGGAGTAAATAACATTGGAGGGTAGCGAAATGGATAAAGACATAATTGTTATTGGTGGTGGACCGGGTGGATATGTAGCTGCAATAAGGGCTGCACAGCTTGGGGCAAATGTATGTTTAATAGAAAAAGATAAGCTAGGTGGAACTTGCCTAAATAGAGGATGCATTCCGACAAAAGTACTTTATAGGAATGCTGAAATATTAAATACTTTAAAAAATATAGATGAATTTGGTATAAGTGTGAATAGCTTTGATATAAATATAGAAAAAATTCATAAGCGGAAGCAATGCATAATAGACCAGCTAGTAGGGGGAATAGCACAGCTTCTAAAATCTAATAATGTTGAAGTGATAAATGGCAGAGCAATTTTTAAGAATAAAAACACTGTAAACATTATTAATGAAGCTGGAAGCGTTCGAGAAATGAGTTCAAATAATATTATTATTGCCACAGGCTCTACTCCAGCTATTCCGACTATAGAAGGAGCAAATCTAGAAGGAATTTATACAAGTGAAGATATATTGAATTTTGAAACCATCCCAAGCTCTCTTGCAGTTATTGGTGGTGGCGTAATTGGTATGGAGCTTGCATGCATATTCAATGCCATGGGAACAAAGGTTACTGTAATCGAATATATGAATAATATTTTAGGACAAATAGATAGCGATATTACGAAGAGACTAACAGTATCTCTTAAGAAGAAAGGTATTGACATAAATCTATCAACAAAAGTAATAAAAATAGAAAAAATTTCAAAGGGATATATAATACAGGGCGAAGGTAAAAAAGGCGATATAAAAATAGAAGCTGAAAAACTTCTTATTTCAACAGGTAGAACTCCTGTTGTTAATGGACTTGGTCTTAAAGGTATAGGATTAGATTTTGACAAAAATGGTGTTAAAGTAGATTCTAATTATGAAACTAATATTAAGGGGATTTATGCAATTGGAGATGTAAACGGAAAAATAATGTTGGCTCATGCAGCCTCCCATCAAGGGACCTTTGTTGCTGAAAAAATCATGGGCTTGAAAACTGATGATTTACATGAAGTAGTTCCAAGTTGTATATTTGTATTTCCAGAAGTAGCATCGGTAGGTATAACTGAAGATGAAGCTAAGAGAGATGGAACTCCCTATAAAGTATGCAAGTTTATGTTCGGTGCTAATGGAAAGGCACTCGCTCTTGGTGAAGGGGAAGGCTTTGTTAAGGTTATAGCCCGTAATGACTTACTGGTTGGTGTTCATATTATGGGTCCGCATGCTTCAGATTTAATTCATGAAGGAACTCTGGCAATTACAAATAATATGAAAATTGAACAGATTAAAAACACTATCCATGCTCACCCTACTCTTTCTGAAGCATTTTTAGAAGCAATTATGGGGTTAAATGGCGAGGCGATTCACTTAGTTCCTATTAAATAGCAGTAATTATATTATTTGAAATTATAAAGTAATAAGCACCTATATCCAATATAGGTGCTTATTAAGGTTAGCATTATAAAAAAATCCGGGGGGATTATCTACATTTATATTTTAACCAGAAATTTATATTTTAATCATTGGGAGCTAACAATATTACAGTAACACTTAATATGAGCGGGACATACTATATTAAGGTAAGAGGAGGCGTTAATTTGAAAGGAATTGATGTATCAAGTTTTCAAACCAATTTAGATTTCGTCCAAGCTAAAGCTAGTGGATATGTAGTGGCTTTTATAAAAGCCACTGAAGGATTGAATTATACTAACCCAGCTTTTAAAGATCAATATAACAAAGCTAAGGCCAATGGATTTAAAGTTGGATTCTATCATTTTTTAAAGGATACTAACCCAGTAGATGAAGCTAAACACTTTTTAAGTGCTATTTCTGGACTACAAAGTGATTGTAAGTATGTTATAGATGCCGAAACAAATTTTAATGGAGTAAGCTTGCATGTAAGACAATTTGCAGATTATTTAATTTCTCAAGGTAAAGAACCTATGTTATATTCAGGGTTATATTTTTATAATAACAGTTTAGATAATACTGTTAAAGATTTACCTTTATGGGTTGCTGCTTATGGACAAACTAGGCCAGCCGTTAATAGTGTTGGTTGGCAGTACTCAGAAAGCGGTAATATCGGTGGAGTTACAGTTGATCTAGATGAATTTGAAAATGGAATATTTTTGCCAATAAATATTAGCTATAAAGTTCATGTTCAAAACATTGGTTGGCAAGCTCCTGTTAGCAATGGTGCAATTGCTGGCACAGTAGGTAAATCCTTAAGAATGGAAGCTATAGTAATAGATTCAAAGGTACTATTAACCTATAAAGCTCATGTTCAAAACATTGGTTGGCAAGCTCCTGTTAGCAATGGAGCAATCGCTGGTACAGTAGGGAAATCCTTAAGAATGGAAGCAATAACAATTCAATCTAATGATCCTGCTTATTCTATAAGATATAAAGCACATGTGCAAAATATTGGCTGGTCGGATTGGGTTTATGATGGTGCTGTTGCAGGAACAGTAGGTAAATCCTTACGACTAGAAGCTGTACAAATAGAACTGATTAAAAAATAGTTGCTTAAGCAAGTTAATTTTTCAGGAGAGTGTAAATAATCACGCACTCTCTTTTAATTTTTACAGAATGTAGGTTATAATGTATTTAATGATATTGAAAATTTGAAATGTAGATGAGGAAAAAGTCTGAAGTGAAAAAAATTCACACTAGAGATGGAGAAGCTAATGATAGATTTAAGCAAATATAAAGACAGAATACTTACCGAAAAAGTTACCCCAAGACGAAATGCGATATATTCTGATTTCCCGGATAAATTGCTACCGGAAATCCGCCAGTATCTTATAAAAGAAGGGGGAATCTCAAAGCTTTATTCTCATCAAGCAGAAATGTTTGATAAGGCACTGAAGGGCGAGAATATAGTTATTACTACTTCTACCGCTAGTGGGAAGACCTTGAGTTTCCTTCTGCCCATTTTACAAGAAATAATAAAGGATCCCTTGACCAGAGCAATTTTTGTCTATCCTACCAAAGCTCTGGCTAGCGACCAATATAGAAGTATTGAGCCAATTTTGAATTATTTTGGGAAAAGCAAGGTTCAGGCAGGAGTGTATGACGGTGATACTCCGGTAAATGAACGGAGCCGTTTAAGAACCAGTGCTAATATTATACTGACTAATCCTGAGATGCTAAACTCTGCTTTTTTACCAAATCATCATAGCTATGGTTTTAACTTTATTTTCTCAAACCTTAAATTTATTGTTATTGATGAGCTTCACTCCTACAGAGGAGCTTTCGGATCCCATTTAGCTAATATTTTCAAGCGAACTGGAAGAATTGCTAAGTATTATAATTCTTCACCCCAGTTTTTCTGTAGTTCAGCTACTATAGCAAATCCTGTTGAGCTGGCTGAAAATATTTGTGGAGGGAAATTTACCCTTATAAATAAGGATGGCTCTCCTGCACCGGAAAAACATTATTTCCTTTGGCAACCTCCCCTAATTAAAGATACTGACTACAAGGTTACCCCCAGCCAAGAAGCCGCAATACTTATTCCTGAGCTCACATCGCAAAACCGTAGTTTCATCGCTTTCTGCAAATCAAGAAATGCTGTAGAGGTGGTACTTAAGGAGTCCAGAGATAAACTTAAATTTGATGGTATATCTGGGCAGGACATATCTCATCTTATAGCAGGTTACAGGGGGGGGTATAAACCTGAGGAACGTAAAGAGATAGAGAGAAAAATGGTGAGAGGACAGCTTAAGGGGTTGGTTTCGACTAATGCACTAGAATTGGGAATAGATATTGGAAGCATTGACTCAACAATCATAGTTGGCTTCCCCGGAAGGAGAGCTTCTTTCTGGCAACAATCAGGTAGGGCAGGACGAAAAGGTGAGACATCAAACACCTTCCTAATACTTGACAACCTTCCTTTCGATCAATATATAGCAATAGATCCGGAATGGCTGTTTTCAAATGGTTCAGAAAATGCAGTAGTTGATAAAAATAATCTCTTTATTCAGCTTGTGCATGTAAGAGCTGCAGCTGCTGAAATCCCACTTTCCTTGGATGATGTTTCTATATTTCCTGATTTGGGAGAAATCCTACCCGTATTGATAAATGCCGGTGAGGTTAAAAATCAGAATGGTAAATTTGTTTGGACCGGAAAGGAATACCCAGCAGGAGAATATAGCTTAAGGAACATGGATAAGACAAGATACAAGTTAATAAACGATGTAGATCATTCTGCAATTACTGAGATGGATGAATTGCAGGCGTATAGGGAAATTTATCCTGGGGCAATATACATGCATGAAGGTCAGATGTTTCAGGTCTTAAATCTGGATGTAGCAGCTCATATTGCTAGGGCGATACCCGTGGATTTGAATTATTATACAATACCTCACGATCCCACCAAGGTAAGAAAAATACAGGAATTGAAGAAGTGTGAACTAGGAAGAAGTGAAAAATCCTTTGGAGATGTGCGGGTAACTACCACTGTTACTGGGTTTAAAAGAGTACAGTTTCATAATCATCAGAATCTGGGTTTTGACGAGCTTAATGAACCTCTAAGTAAGTCTTTTGAAACCGAGGGGTTTTGGGTAGGAATTCCGGAAAATGTGTACTGGCAGTATATGAAGCTCATTCCTAGAAAAAGAGATGAGATAAGCCTCGAGTACTGGAAAGATTATTTTGACGGGCTAAGTTTCGCTTTGCTTAATTCCTCAATGATGCTTACAATGACCACTCGTGAGGATATTGGTGCAGAACTTCTTATAGACTCGCTAAACGATAAAGCAGGGTCCGCCATATGCATCTTTGACATGTATGTTGGAGGGCTAGGCTTTGCAGATAAAGTATATGATTACGCATTTGAAATCATAAACAGTGCCATAAAGATGGTAGAAGGCTGCAGATGCAAGGATGGTTGCCCAGCTTGCGTTGGGGACTACAACCTGGATAAAAATATAGTTTTATGGGGACTTAAAAATATTTTTGTGGAGCTTAGTGCCCCTAAAAATTTAAAGCAGCCGGAAAGAGCCCATAAATTTTATTTAGCCAAGGTATATAAGCTGGAGGAGTTACCTGAGAAGTGGGATGATTTTAGAAAATTCATAATAGGAACAGGGGAGTACCTTTCAGACTTTGTTTGCTCTATAACATCTGTCCGTGTGGAAAATGATAGGCTATACCTCTTATTAAAAAATGATTTCTACAAATCTTGGATTATGGAAGAAAGTAATAAAACCCATTTGCAAAATATGATAATGAACTATGTGGCGGTTCCGAAAAATTTCTTGGTTGATTTTGAAATAGAAAGTGAAAGCAAAACTGCCTTCAATGAAAAGATTGCAAAGCGTTTTGACGACCTAACAAAGTAGGTGGTAGCATTGAAAACTTTTGACGAAATATTTGAAAAACTAAATAAGTATCAGAAGGAAGCTGTAACAGATGAAAGCCTAACTACACTGGTTAATGCAAATGTAGGAAGTGGGAAAACTACTGTTCTGATTGCCAAGGTGCTTTATCAACACTTTAATAAAGGGGTAGCTTTTAAGGATATGGTGGTGCTTACCTTTACAAACAAAGCAGCTGGTGAGATAAAAAAGAGGATTATTGAGGCTAATGTGAATATTAAGGATGAGGATATGCTCTATTTTGGCACTTTTCACAGTGTAGCACTTAAAATGCTTAAAACCCTTTTGCCTGTGGATACGTTAGGATATACCTCAGATTTCACCGTTATGGATCCAGAAGAGTTTCTAGAAATGGCCATGGAGCTTATCTTAGAGAAAAACTTTAATATTAAATATAAAAATAAGTTAATTAAAAGATTTGAGAGGCTAAAAATAGCGGAAACCTCCTATGCAAGGATGAAATACAAGGACGATATAGAGGCTCTCTGGGAGGCTCTTTGCATAGAAAAGAGGAAACAAAACAAAATGGATTTCCAGGACCTGATCCTAAATGCGATAAATCTACTAGAAACTGTAGCATTTTCTCCCAAGTGGATCATAGTTGATGAATTTCAGGACTGCGACGAAACCCAGCTGAAATTTATTAAAGCTATTAAGAATGAAGAAACAAGAATATTTGCAGTTGGTGATCCCAATCAGATAATTTATACTTGGAGGGGCAGCCGGATAAATATCTTCACTGAATTTAAAAAAGAATATAATGCAATAGAACTTACTCTACCTGTGAACTATCGTTCTAGTGCTAATATTCTTGAATTGGCTAAATGTTTCATCGTAGGCCAAGCAGCGCTTCAGAGTACCAGGGAGGTGGGGAAACTTGTATCAATATTAAATCATTATGATCCTTTTAATGAAGCGAATTATCTGGCGGAAAAGATAACTGAACTTCATAAAAGTGGTGTTAACTTTAAGGATATTGCAGTGTTCTACCGCATGCAAAAGCAGTCTCAAGTAATAGAAGAAGTATTTAACAAGGGAAAAATACCCTTTGAAGTATCTGTAAGAAAGACTCTTACGGATATTCCTGTCCTTCGGTGGTTTGTAGCTTTATTGAAGGCTTCCACCAATGAGAAGGATACAGGAAATCTAGTTACAGTTCTAAAAGACAAAACTTTCGGTGAGGGGTTAACTAGATTAAAAATTAATAAAATAGTTTGTGATAAATCAGAAGAATCTTCAAGCTTGTGTAATAAGATCCGAGGCTTTGAGAGGTGGAGCATAAATGTAGCATGTACCCACAACATATATGACTACTTTGATTTGGACAGTTACCTTTCACCCACATCCTCCACCTATGGTGAGAACAAAGAATATGTTCATACCTTGATTAATAGAATTCTTCAATATGGGTCTTACAAGGGTTACGATATTACGGAAGGGATTAAAGGATTTATAAATTCTTCAGCTCTTTATGGAGTGGACATTTTAAAGGAGGATATACATATATCTGAAGACTCGGTAAAGCTTATGACTCTTCATGCCTGTAAAGGACTAGAATTCAAGTATGTGTTTATTATTGGAACCAACAATGGGCTTATTCCGCTGCATTCACGCTCAAGTGAAGAAGATGAGGAAGAGAAAAGATTGTTTTTTGTAGGGATTACTAGAGCAATAGATAATTTGGAGATATCCTACTATACCAGCACTGGAAACTCCCGTGTAATGTCGGGTAAGAGTAGTTTCCTTTATATGCTTCCGAAACATTTAATCAAGAGTGGTGATTATAACGAAGTTAAGAGCGATCTTAGGGCTTTTAGACATGAAATAAAAAATAATATGGGGAAAAGCATAAAAAGTGAACTAATAGATAACCAAATTAAGATAAAGGTACGGCATGGTAGGTACGGTTTAGGAACTGTTGAATCAGAAGATAACGATACGATAAGGGTTCTTTTCGAAAATTATGGAATGAAAGAATTCACTAGAGGCTTTAACCCCTTAGAGTTCTTATAAACAAACTTAACAGCTCCTTTTATGTAATAATATTAAAGTGTCAATGCTCAAAAGATAAATCAAATTTATATTGATAAATTTGATCTGTATCTAATGGAGATATAAATACAGAAACTTCAATTTGATTATTCCCATTTAGATCTGTTTCTCCAGTACTTTTCATATATTGAAAGTAAATTGTATCTGTATAAGTATTGTCATCAATCCAAGAACCTTTCATAACTGGTCGCATTACACTATCTCCCTGTACTAATGCATAATCTATGCTTGCAGAATTTTCTGGAAGTGTTATAGAAAATTTAACATTCTCCCCAGACTTTACTGGGCTGACTGGTAAATTAACTTGATAATTTGGGCTATCAACTATTACTTTAGATTTATCAATATTCAACTTATCGTACAAAGTTGGAGCCGAGGTAGTAACAGGGATAGAATTATCAGCTGGAGCTGTAGCATTATGAGCAATCACGTTGTTTTTCTTGTCTACATAGTTAGTTATTATAGTCAGAATTAGAGGGCTGGAAACGATCAATATTATAAGACACTTACCTATGTAGGAAAACCATAGTTTTATGCTCCAATTTCTTTTTGGTTGTTTCTGTACTTTTATTTTTTCTGTTTTTCCCTCAATCATCATATCATCTCCTAAAATTTAATTAGTAAAAAGCATCCTATGAATATTATTACTATTTTAAAACTTAATATTCAAATATTTACAAATAAAATATATTAATAGAGGGGAATGATAAAGATAAGGTTTGTTGAGAATAACTGCAATAGTGGAAGCACCTTTTATTGTATAAAGCATCTCCGTTTGTAGAAACTATATAAAAAGGAGAATTTAAAATGAGCAATAAATTAACTGTTACCAAAAAGAAAATGGCAGCTTTGGGACTTAAACAAGATGAAGGCGGAGATTATGAGTATATTAATGACTCAGAAAAAAATAAATCGAAAAATAAACCAATAAAGAAAGAGCCTAAATAATGGCTCTTTCTTTATCTAGACAGCTGAAATACAAGTTGGATAAGGCTTTGAAGGAATTTGATATCACTTCAGCACAAATTTCTGTTATAAAAGTGATCCAATCATCGCAGAAGCTTATAACCGCCGCGGAAATAGCTCAGTATTTAGGATCAGACCGACCTACTATATCTGGGATTATAAATAGATTAGAGAAAAAGAGGATATTAGTTAAAGTAGATAATTCACAGGATAAAAGGTCCTCTTATTTGCAGATTAATGAAGAATCTAATGAATTAATTCGTAAAATTATCAGTATGAGTGATGAGTTAACCCTTGACATATTTTCAATTTATACTGAAAAAGAGGCTAATCAGCTTACAGAAATGCTTGAAAGATTACTTGAAGCTAAACTATTGAATAAAATAAATAAGAAAGAATAGAGGAATTATACTATGTTAGATTTGAATTTAATAAGAGAAAATGCTGAAAAGGTTAAGGTTGCACTTTCTAAAAGGATGGATAATATTGATTTTACAGAGCTTCTTCAATGGGATGAGGAGAAAAGAAAATTAATATATGAACTTGAACTTCTTAAAAATAAAAAAAATAAAGTATCCAAAGAGATACCAGAACTCAAAAGAAAAGGTGAAAATGTTGAAGCTTATTATTTGAAAATGAAGGAAGTTTCAAATAATATAAAAATTTTTGAAGGCAATTTGGCTCCCCTTGAAGAAAAAATCAATACCTTCCTAGAAGCTTTACCTAATATACCAGATGAGGATGTTGTAGCTGGTGGTAAGGAAAATAATAAGGTTATTCGGGAGTGGGGACAAAAACCTGATTTCAAATTCACCCCAAAGGATCATGTGGAGCTTGCAACCTCACATAATTTAATAGATTACGAGAGAGGAGTGAAGCTTGCTGGGAATGGTTTTTGGGTTTACAAAGGGGATGGGGCACTCCTTGAATGGGCACTGCTTAATTATTTTATAGAAGAGCATATAAAAGATGGGTATGAATTTATTTTACCACCCCACATTTTATCTTACCAATGTGGCTTAACCGCAGGGCAGTTCCCTAAATTTTCTGAGGAAGTCTTTAAAGTATCAGATATTAAAGAAAAGGAAAATAGTCAATTCCTACTTCCAACATCTGAAACAGCATTAATTAATTTACATAGAGATGAGATTTTAAGGGAAGAGGACTTACCTAAAAAATATTTTTCTTACTCTCCTTGTTATCGAGTAGAAGCTGGAAGCTATAGAGCATCAGAAAGAGGGATGATTAGGGGACATCAATTTAACAAAGTAGAAATGTTTCAGTATACAAAACCAGAAGATTCAGATAAGGCTTTTGAAGAACTTCTAAATAAGGCAGAAAGACTTGTTCAAGGCTTAGGTCTTCATTATAGGGTTACTAAATTAGCTGCAAAAGATTGCAGTGCATCCATGGCAAAGACTTATGATATTGAGATATGGATACCTAGCATGCATGAATATAAAGAAGTAAGTTCAGCATCTAATGCCCGTGATTATCAAGCAAGACGTGGCATGATTCGCTTTAAAAGAAATGAAAGTAAAAAGACTGAGTATGTTCATACATTAAATGCTTCAGGTCTAGCTACCAGCAGGTTATTTCCGGCAATACTCGAGCAGATGCAACAAGCAGATGGAAGTATAATTGTCCCAGAAGTATTAAGAAAATGGTTAGGAAAAGAAAAACTATAATATCAAAAGTGACTTACTCAGGTAGGTCACTTTTTTATTGGTTTTATCACTATATAAGCAGAGGGAGAGTTAATGGAGTATAACTTTCATACCTTTCTTTTATTAAAACCTATGAATACCATGACAAACGCCACAAAAGCACAGGAAATTGCAGTTATTATATTTGATATATTGCCAGTTGCTGAATTAAGATAGCTGCTAACTAAATGGTTTATTATAAGGTTTACCACAACCCCAAAAAGAATAAATATAAAAGACATAAGGTAATATCGATTTATCTTTGTATATACAAATAAAATAACAGACACCCATAGACTAATAAGGGAAATAACAACAATTGGAGCAGCAAGAGGAAGTACCCAGTTTTTTGTAGGGCAAAGAGCCTCAATAAGGAATAGAAAGGGTAGTATGGATAGGGTTAAGCCAGCCATTGCAGTTATAAATTTATATTCTTTTAATAGAAAAAATGGGAAAATAACTAGCCATGCAACTATTTCGCTCCCAACAATATACAAGGCCCAATCAAAAGTTTTGCTGATTGCATAGTTACACAAAAGACATACAAACATGGAAAGCAAAAATATTGAGGATATGACCATAAGAAATATAACATTTGTTCTTAATGCTTTTTGCTTGTGGGTTTCTTCAGCATACTCTATCACATCTAGAGCCATAGTATCTTCATCTATGTTAGATGAGGTACGTTCACCTTGAAGTAATTCACTTGCGGAAACGATATCCTAGTCCTCTTTCCCATTTCGAAACAGCTTTATCCGTCACATTAAGTTTTTCTGCAAGTTCTCGTTGTGTCATATTCTTTGATTTCCTCAATTCTAAAATGAAGGTACCTATTTTTTTATTATCCATAACCAGCCCCCTTGCTCGTTTTTCTTTAATTATATCACAATCCAGAAATAAGTCATCCTACGTGTGGTTTACTTATTAATAGGTAATTGTAAACGGAAAGTAGAGTGATTTTTATTGATGTGAGTTACTTAAAATGCTATAATATTTTATAAATAAAAATAGAAAAATGATGAGTTTAGAGTGGATTCTGTATAAGTATCCAAAGAAAGGAAGTCGTAATTGTAAATGAAGTATAAAATTGCAATAATTGATGATAATATGGAAGATATATTTGCAATAAAGAGAACATTGTTAAAAGCAGATAATGAACACGAATATGTTTTTTTTGAGTTTACAAATCCGGAAGAGGCCTTAAAAGAATTCACAGAAAACACGATGGATTGCATTGTTTTAGATTATAATTTTCCTGAGATGAATGGACTAGAATTCATACAAGAGTTTAGGAGTAAGCAGAATTTAGATACTCCTATTATTTTCTTGACAGGACAGGGGACTGAAAAAATAGCAGTTCAATCTTTTAAAAATGGAGCCTTTGATTATATTTTAAAGAGTGAAATCACTGGAGAGTTATTAAGAAAATCTATAATAAAGGGAATTGAAAAAAGAGAGTTTGAGAGAACAGAAAAAACCCATAATGAATTTATTAAAACAATGGTGGATATAATACCAGCACCCCTATTCTACAAAAACAGGAAAGGAATATATATTGGTTGTAATAGGGCTTTTGAAGATTTTATAGGTAAAAGTAAAGAAAAAATCATTGGTAAAACTGAATTTGAAGTTACAGAAAAAAATAATGCAGAGAGAACTGAAGATATGGACAATCAATTGTTTGACAATCCTGGAAATCAAACTTTTGAACATGAATATTATAATAGCAATAATGAAAAAAAATACATCGTTTTTAATAAAGTAACTTACAATAATTCTTTGGGT